>Ga0307517_10000001_pt1 | contig 297893 bp, 242 predicted proteins | sample 23_EM_MG_FD_194515 | JGI IMG/M metagenome (GOLD analysis project Ga0307517, IMG submission 194515) | Populus trichocarpa ectomycorrhiza microbial communities from riparian zone in the Pacific Northwest, United States - 23_EM | ecosystem: Host-associated > Plants > Roots > Unclassified...
ACTCGCAAGTGCATAGTCATGTGAGAACTATGAGTCAAGTAACGTCATAGTGTGAAATCCAACATACCGTATGACTCATAAGTATGAGTCATGTGAAATCTGCCTTGCTTAGTCACGATTTGTGACAATAAGAACCTGTAAAATATTGTATGCAAGTTAGCTGCATAGTGAAGTGTGAGTCTTAGAAAATACAATAATATAAAAAAGAAAGTATAGAGAAGTGAACATGCATCAGCAAAAAAAATCAGTTTGCGTTATTTGCATTTCAGCGCACCCTGCATCTTCTGGCTGCGTTCTGTCGGACAATTTTTTTGAAGTTATGTAATCAAAAAACCCGTTTCATTTTAAGATTAATCTAACAATTACGTAGACAAACATGAATTTTCAGCCCTAACGGACAACATATACAAGTTCATTTTGGCTTCTGAAGTTTAAAACTAGATTCATGGGATGCACAGGATGCTGACCAGATGCAAACTCCACTACAGGGTGCGTTCAGATGCGTGTGGATGCAAAATCGAGTTTTTTTGCTGATGTGCTAAAGTATATTATATGAAGTATAAGCAGATACAAGCTGGACTTCTATATGAATATCAGAAGATAGTGGATCTCTAACTTGAAGTAGAGAAAGATAGCTAAGTTTAAAGTTTTTATATTAAATAGAAATGTATTTGGAAGACCTAACATAAAGTGTATTTGATGTAAAGGTAAATAAAGCAGTAAATCTTTTGAGCCTTTTAACTTCTTATATTACTAATAAGATCAGTTCTCTGTTCTGTGATAATTTTGGTAGCTCAGGTAACTGTTTTTTTTGTTTGTCTCTTTGGTGTTTGTTTAAGATACAAAACATGTTATAGTGTTAGATATTGTAAACACTCAAATAGAAGAAATATTTGCCAGTATGTTGGAATTTCGGTTCCGAGCTATGCAAGAGGAACGTACCGCAAACTCAATTCCCAGTAGAGAACAAATAAAGGAAATATACAATATGCCTTACTAGAGGAGATAAACCTGACATCCTAGCACATGTTTCTTCTATTCGAGTCTTTATAGTATCGTTTCCTCAGAAAACCAAACTGTTCTGTTTTTTCTGCAAAACTCATATTTCTTTCAACTTGATTCTTGGGCCTATAGTAGTAGGGCTGGCTAGTACTAGATATATTGCTTCCTATTGTCTCCAAGCAATACCCCTTCTTCATATATTGCTTTCCTATATTTTTCTTTTATATTAGACACAAACATATTATGATATGTACCAAATAGTTTGTAACCGGGGATGCCTTCGCATTCAGCAATATTTTCCAAAAAGGTCTATGAGTTTGATTCCCATCTGATGTATAGTTACTTGTAGGCCTGTCAAGCCATATGTGTTGGTATACTATCATACCAATTCATCGGGGATGGCTGAAGAGTGGGCTAAGATGCAAAACGGTAGCGGCAACCTACTTGAGCACCAATTACGGAAAATGGCCTAACGACTAATATAAAATCTACGATCTGGGTAGGTATTGACTGTGAGTATATGTTTTTTTATACCAAGGCGTCCCCAGTTACAAATTATTTGGCGAAAACACTATTGAAAGTTCGCTCGTCCATACTTCGGTGTTCCTCCATCACATGTGCACCTCCTGTCGCTCCTATTACCACGTTCTACTACTGGGATTATCATACAATCAGTCTTACGGATTGAAGACGGGAAACAGATTTCCCTCCATGAATGATGAGATCATCGATGTTCTCTACGTACGTTCTGCCATTAGGTCCTTTCCTTCGGTTTGTCCTAAGCTATCAAAATCGTTGGAATTGAAGCTACAAAATGCCACGGTTCTTCTCTCACGTATCCGAGCTCAGTCCAATATTGGCCAACCTTTCTTGGACTTCCGGTAGGCTTGTGGGGATCTGGTGCAATCCCCTGGGCGTTCTGGCCGGAGGGGGGATCACTCCTCTATTCAGTTAATCCTGCTAAGCCTCGCACCGAGTTTATCAATAGCTAGGATACCGTACGAAATTGAATAATAGGACTATGTGCTAGGACGTTGGAGTTGCCCCTCTTAGTATGGTCTGGTATTTTTTTCTTTCTTCCTGTCTCTGGGGGCAGATTTTGGCGTGTTTTTTGCCCCTTTTCCATAGGAGGAAATTTCGGACTACATAGCACATGGTCCGATTATTGAGTTCTTACGGTAGTGTGGGAATCAATACCCAACAAGACAGCATTTCTACGTGGTAAGAGAAACGAAATATTGGAGGCATAGTGGTAAGCTGAGTGACAGGCAGCGGGCAATAATGAGTGATTGGTGAATACCATATCAGAAGGTATGAGCGTTGGGTCCCCTCAATCATAGTGTTGAATTTCCCTAAACTCTAATGAGTGGACTAGCTCCTGTTGTTACATTGGTGTTACCCCATACTCTGAGAGCGGCTTTTATCTTATCTCTGAGTTTGAGTCATTCACCCGATAGCTGCAGATTCCCGCATGGTCTGCTACCTAGATATCGGGTGATTGCCATTCCACCGTGCCTGCCACGGCAATGTGTTACCCTCTCTCGTGGTGTCAGCTTGGTCCTCGTGCAAGTGCCAGGGGAGGTGTTTTTGCACAAGAGTGGGACCATTTATTGCACTACACTCACCTTAAAGGATAGCTTATACTGTGTGTTTTACTCTGTAACCCACTTATTGATCAGATCATTAACAAGAAGTCTGGGGCTAACTCTTATCCCGATCCTATTAGCCGTTCCCGTTTTGGTGTGCTGAGGGGGATGTGTAAATAGCTGCTAGAGCCCTGGATGAATCGGGACTCACGAGTGATAAATCATGAAGGTGTGACTTTTCCCTATTATCTCTCAAAACCAATGACATTTTGGCTCTTGTTTGTATCTAAGAGCCTCTAGATATCCAATTACAAATATATCCCCATCTAAACTTTTGTGGGGTGTCCGGGACAACTGAAAAAACCCTCCGGGGGAGCATTCTATCACTATTATCACTATTATTATTACCCGATCGATTTTCTCTCCTCTTGGGGTCACAAGCAAACGGCCGTTGCTACGGGGACCTGATTATTGCCAATGCCATGCTAGAGCTTGTCGAACCAAGGACCTAGCACTTGTTGGCTACACAGCATACCCTTTTACTGTCGCCCGTGTTAGATAGTCCAAGTCTAAAGTTAGAGGGGGCACATGAAAACTAAAATAATATGATATGCGCACAATTACCCCCACTGAAGTTTCTACGCCCCGCACCTCACCACATCACACCACACCACATGATGCAGTGCTGTCAATACTCGAGTACCGTACAGTTACCTACTCCAACAAACCACTCACACTACATCACTCGCAGGAGAGGCAAGCCTGCGTCAGACACTTGACCGATTTACGAGACACGCTAATGCGGATCTATGGATATGAACTCCTCTTGAGACCGATGTGAGCTGTAGCGAAAAAAACCGAACTGAAACCACGATGGCAGTACTGCGATATGCAAGAGGGGTCTAGCTCTATCTTCCTCCGTGCCTGCGATCTCTCCATTATCAAGAATCACCGCATAAACCACCTGCCTAGATATTGCTAGTTACCGCTAGCGTCTGTCCTCCCCCTTCCCTCCTTCTATCCTAAGTTTTTTCCCTTTTTTACAAGTAAATAAGTAAATAAACAGATGAATAGCGTAAAAACTCGTGAAATCCACTATCTCCGCTAGCCCCTAATCTCCAGATTCTAAGTCAAAGGTTCTGAAGAAGGATTAATGCTCTCCCGACACGGTACAGCCCGAGCCATCTGCCTTTGCTAGATCTTGTTACCTTGGCTAGCTAAAGCCTATCTTGGGCTGATGTCGCGATTTACAGGGATATTCGTGACAGCACGGAGATACTGTAGTGGATTTCACGAGTTTTTACGGTATTACCCTAGCTAGCTCAAAAGCGCCCCCAAGTCCAGAGCTTCAACTCCCAGCATCCACCCACCAGTGCTCAATTCCGGCGCGCACCGCACCGCCCGCGGTGTAGCGTGGTGTGGTGGTGGTGGTGGTGGTGGTGGTGATAAAAGATAGATACGTAGGTAATAGTACGGGAAAGAGTGTCCACAACTGGGTTGCTGGTATTGTACTACGGGACGTTTACGTACTGAACTGTACGACGCGTATGATACGGGGTTTCGCACGCAGGGGAGAGCGGAAGAGATACCGTATCATAGAAAGAAAAGAAAGAGGTGGTAACAGCAATCCCGAAAGGCTATGAAAACGGTAAGTGCTAAGGCGCTTGGCGAGAGGAAGGGTCCCGGGAAGGGTGGGGAGGGAGGGAGGGGAATGTGCCTTTCCGAATTTGGTAAGATGTGCTGCTACCAACGATCTCGCGGCAACCTTGAAAATCGGAGTTGATCCGAAGAGTCGCGGAGTAAGTTTAGAGCTAAGTTAGGGGGAAGCGGGATGGTTTAGCTACCTACTGGACGGATACCGGCGTTGTCGGTCTGCATGGCGGGTGTGTGAGGGGGACGAGTACAGTGCTCGAGTAGTGTATAATATCGCTATCATATTTCCTTCCCTCCTCCCCCCCTGTAAACTGCCGCCCGGGAAACCCCAGGATGGCTGGTTGGTTCGTGGGTTGGCTAGGAGACAATGTTAGCACTACTGATGAAACAACTTTCCAATGGGGAGAAAGCACCATATCGTAATTATTATGATACTAACTAGCTAGTCCGGTGCAGTACTGTGCAGTACACTGACAGTAACCGCTGAGCTACAGTATTATAGTCTCCTCCCCAATGAAGTACCGGTAATCTGCCGTAGCAAAAAAAAAACTTCCCGCTCTCTCTCTCTCCTCTTTATGATAACCATGGGTTGAGGAATTGATTTGTGGGATTCCGTCCGTTCTTGGGATCGGGATCGGCCAACAGGTGTTTTGTAAACGGTTTTCCTTTTTCCTTTTTCTCCCCCCTTGTTGGGGTTTTTGTAGATCAGGCTCTCCTTTTTCTTTCCTTTTCCTTCTCCTTTCTTTTTCCCCCTTTCCCCTTTTGGATCATATCAGAAAAACTTTCCGAGATAGAGTTTCATACTGTCATGTCAGTGATAGTGTGGTTGATAGCGGTGTCGAGTAATATCCCACCGTATCTCTGGATTGTGTGTGCGGTACTCGAGGTCTTTTGCTTCACTTGGGGACACAAGGAAACCAGGGAGGTTTTTTTTTTTAAAAGCTCTTACTCGTGCTCGAGCGGAATTTGGTATGGGAGAGGGAGTAGGCTGGCTACGGTAGTTGGTTTCTACGGCTGCAGTAGGAGCTACTTGTAGAATAGACTGTAGATAGATCTACAGTCCGAAAGCGCAATCTATTGTCACAATTCCCGCACAAACTCTAACGTTGTTCGTGCGAAAGAGCACACATAGGCCACCGTATTGCGCAAGACCGGTACTCACACCGGTACAGTACCGTACTCAAGCAGAGAGCGAAAGAGAGAAAAAAATGGTACATAGCACAATTACCACCTACCCACCATCCACAAGAAATCCAGCCACAGGATCGCTCTTGTGATACACGATTTTCCTTTTTTCCCTTCCACAAAACCACACAACACCCCACATCTACCCCCCCAAAACCCACGATACCAGCCCACGAGGCCCCCAGCCCACGCCTAACCCCAAAAACAAAAACAGAAAAAACGACCCTCCATAGGGCTATCCAAACAATATTCCCCCACAACCCACGCCCATCCACCCACCCTCTCACTCACACACTTACCCAACAGGCCAACCAACCAACAAACCAAGCAACCAACAAAAATGCAAACGCAAATGAAAATACCTCTACTCTCCCTTCCCCCCCCCCCTCCCCCAACCCCAATCCACTCCCCAGCAGAAAAAAGAGCGCTGCGATCGATCGCGGATCGATCGGTCGGTTTTGAAAAGTATGTGAGGGATTAACTCGCGTTGCTTCAACAGCTCTTTCAATTTGGGGGTGGGCTCGCTGGTTTTGAGTTGGCTGAGCTTGGGGTTTGTGGGTGTGTGGGAGGGAGGGAGTTTGGTGTGGCTGTCGGCATTGTTGCTGCTTTTGCATGGGTGAGCACTCGGGGTGGTTGCTGGTGCAAGTGAGTATCATAGTAAATTTAGATGGGTGTGGGTGGATGGATGAAGGGATGGATGGATAGGATGCGATGGAAATGGGATGCGATGGGATGGGTGGCTGGGGCGGGGCTAAGTTGATGCGTTCCGACCCGAGGTATTATCATATCTTTGGCTAGTATGATACCACCCAAAGAAGTGGGTTAAGCTACCGCTCCCGGTAAGCTAACTCGCATGGGGAAGTTGGTCCCATCTTATCTGCTGGAGAAAAAAAAACAAAGAATTACGGAAATAATTGGTGGAGATTTCGAGTGAGAATATATGATCCGGATATATCATTTAAGGCCTTTTCCTTGTCTTTTTTTTCTTTTTTTTCTCTTCTAGTCGAGGTTCGTCCTAGAACCTTTTTTGATATACAGATCGGAAGAATTGGTTTAATCTTCTTCTCTTCCTTTTTTTTTTAATAATTTTTTAATAATTTTTTTGAGAAATAAAAGAAAGAGCTATGACGTCTCTATCTGCTGTATGTACATAGCTTGGCTTCGTATAATATCTCTTTCTTTTCTTTTTTTTCTTTTCTCCGCAACTACACAGCCCAGTGCTTTTTTTGTTGCAACTAACATTAAGACAACACATACCACCGAGGGATGATGGGGGCTACCGGGTTATCGCCAATATGCTTGGGGAATTGGACCTGATTTGCGCTGTGCAGGCCTATAGGAATTCAAGGTTGTTATCTAGCATGGAACGTGGGCATTTGACATGACATGGCATGTGGTGGTGCTCTGCAAAGCATCGAATCGAACGTGAAGCGGCTCAATGGTTCTGATATTGATATCATGGTACTGTACTATAACTCTGTTCTTCTCTGCTCTAACATAAGCTCGTGCCTTTCAGGTAGAGTACCGGTACGAAGCATGAGATTGTACTCTGGATTACTGATACCTCTGCCACCACCAATAGGAGGCACTCTGCCTAACTCTGGCGCACCAAGACATAATTTGATAACATCTCAAATCAAGCTCAGGGAGTATCGCAGGACACAACGGTGACAACTCCCACATATAGTAATCACCGCACCTTCTTTGCAACCCAGAATTGTGCCTCGTAAGCATTCCGGCTCAAACTCTCCTTATCCCAACTATACCCTGCAAGGCACCCGCGCACTTTCCCCCTCCACTCAGGAACTTGACCGTTGAAGCTATCCGCACCAAAGCGATCATCCGTGGGCAGCAGCTCGAATCCCAATCTCTGCGTTAGCTGCAGTATCTCCTCCAGCGACGGCTCGACCCACGGACCAGTTCCGTAGAGCAGCCGCCCCAGGTTAATCCAAGTCCCACCGATCTTGAGCACAGCATGGATGTTCTCGAGGTACTCAACGATGTTCCTAGCCGTGTCTATGAGGAACAACAAAGTAACGACGACGTCGTAGAATCCCTTTTCCTTACCATCTAGGAACAGCTCCGTAAAGTCCCCCTCCAGCAAAGTGTACCGTACCTCTTGAGCGCCTCGCTGGAAGGGCGGACCTCCGGGAAGGTGACGCCTCGGAGCACATTCCCGCTCTTCCGCTGGTGCGGCCACCAATTCAGGAATGGGTAGTAGGTGTGTTGAATCCTCCCCTTATCGTGATCAGCGAGCGATAGCACCCATCTGTGCGCCATCGACATGTAGAAGCTGTACAGTACTCGTTTGCGACGGTGGTGAACCCGAGCGCGCTTATCTCGTACGCCAATCTGCCGAGGCCGGCTCCTGGCACGAGGATTTTCTGCCTGGCCCTCAGATCTCCTTCTCCTTCTTGGGAAAGGGTTTCCAGGGTTGAGAGGATTTGCGCAAAATGTTGACTCCCGTTCGTGGGCTCCGGCGGCGGACCTGTCGCGGACGAAATGGTTGAGGGACTGCACGACCGAGGTGTGGTCGCCTATTGGTCGCTGATCGGACTTGTGTGCAGACTGGAAGCGTGGGAGGTCTGGGAAGGGTATGTTGTAGAATGCTAAGCTGTGATCGAGAATTTGCTAGGTTATCTAGTTGTTCTTTTTAATGAGGTTAGATGTTTCGTTCAATCTCCTAAAGTAGCTGGATGGCATTATCTAGGGTTCATCAGCTTCACTATAGAACAAGATGTATCGCTACGATGCGTGGAAGAGCTAAAATCCGGACCTCTCTTTGCCTGTCGTTGAGCTTCCCCCATCCGCGCCTCTTCCCCTAAACTCCGGCCTGCGCTCTATCGCTGTGCTCCAGCAATCCCACCATCGCTACAAGCAGCCTCTTTCTTGGATGGCTCTCTAATCTTTCCCATCCCGGAGTCGCACGCACTCGGTTTAGAATATCCTTCTTCCCGCTGCTACTTACGCCGTCCGCAGCTACAAAGTCTGCAATTCTGTCGCCGGAGGCTTCTAGAGACGGGATGGGGGAGCTTGTAGGATAAATAATGCTCCAGAAGGAGGATGGTAAAAACGGATACTGGACAGCTGCTATAAGTCCTAGGTAGGCTAGGAGCATCCAGATACTTGCGCTTCCCGCACTTTGTGCTATTAGATCTACCAATGTAGGCGGAAGTGTATTTTCTAGCATACGGTACTCGTGCTGTGGTGGGCGAGGGGGAATGGCTTGTGCCTGTTACGCAGTTTACATTTCTTAGGGGGCTCGACAGTGTGGCCACAAGGGTGTCTGCCAAGAGCCTGTGCACGTGAAAATAGGGCACTCCAGTACCAGTAGATCAGGGACTAAGAGGTGATGTCTTCACCCTACCAGTACTGATAAAAACAGTAGTTTTGAAGGCACATGATATCGTGTTTTTCGTACAGGCGCGATTGAGGCTACGGCTCTGTCGACTGTGATAGAAGTAGCTTGGAAGGCATCGGCACTACGCTAATATCTGGGCAGACAAAACCCAAAACCTTAAATTATTTCCGTAATTGATAAAATCCCGGCGCATATTCCAACAGCCAATCCTTCTCAATCACGGTAACCTGCATGAACTCTGTTAGCAAACAAACCCACTCATGCGCAAGCATTGGACCGATAATATAAGATAAAATGGAAGTAAGGGGAATAAAAAGTCTTACATCTCTAATGAAGGTCTTCTTCCCAGTCTCCACAACCTCGTGAAAAACGACCCAATCCGCCTTTCTGTTGAACATAACACTGCTCGGATGGGCCCACAACTGCGTACCATTAACACTTCGAAAACTCCCATCAGGCTGCATCCTAGCCGCATGCGCGAAATACCCCGTTGTCAAACACCTCCTTATGCCCTCGGCCGTCGGCGCGCCACCACCACCACCACCGCCCGCGCTAGATACCCGCAAGTTGAATCTGTCAACGTACCTCCTGAGCTGTTCGCGGACGGAAACAGCGCGCGAGAGTGCTCGGAAGTTTAGGTAGTTATCTTTGCACCACTTCGCGGCGTTGGGTTTGTTGGCTTTCGGGGAGAAGGCTTGGTAGACATTTAGGAGGGTTAGGTGGTCGCCCTCTTCCACAGCGAATTTACGCTTTGCGGATTCCGCGGGCTTTTTGGAACCCTCGTGGGTTATGAAGACGTTTTGCACGCTCGTCATTGCTGCTATGCTCAAGATTTGGTCGATGCATTGGAAGGTTACCGAATTTAGTAACTGGAGAGGTTATTGTTAGAATGCGGTAATTGTACGGGTATAGTACCTTGGAGGTGGAGGGGGGCGCCTACTATCTTCGCTGTCATGGGATCCACAGGGACTTCGGCCATTCTCAGCCCCAGCGGTTTGGTAAGTCTAGCATAATCATCCAATGCCCCCAGGCTGAAGAGCAGCTCCAGCGCTCGAACCATGAGTTCGCTAGGAGGCGGAGTGATAAAATCAAAACGGACTACATTATCTATGCCCAGAGCTTTGAGTTGTAACAAGACCGGAGCAAGATTGCTCCTTTGTATCTCTGGTATTCCCATCTCGGCCATGACATCGTTAAACACTCCCTGGGTGTACAACCTAAAGCACTTCCCCGCTCTTGTCCTCCCTGCCCGACCCGCGCGTTGCGTCGCTGACGCCCTCGAAACCGGCGCACCGCTCAAAGTTTCAATCCCCGTCCTAGGGTCAAAGGTACGCAGCTTGACGAAACCACAATCTATCACAAACACAATACCCTCGATCGTGACCGAGGCCTCGGCAATATTTGTCGACACCACGACCTTGCGGTGGTTCTCTGGAGCGGGGTCGAAAACGGCTAGCTGCTCGTCGCTCGGTAGCCCCGCATATAACGGGAGCGGTAAAAGTTGCGGGGCTCGTGGGTGAAGATCCTCAGCACGCTCCCTTATGGCGGATATAGCAGTTTCGATTTCCTCACGCCCCGTTAAGAATAGTAGAATGTCCCCCTCACCCTCCTATATTTAGTGTTGATGTCAGAGCCTGCACATGTAATAGTTTATCCAAGAGATGTATGTTTATGGATCGTGCCTTTAGGTGTATATCAAAAACAGTCTGTACTGCCTTCTCCACATAATCTTCCGTAGGCTCTTCAAGGTAGAGCACATCGACCGGATAGCATCTCCCTTCTAAAGAGATGATCTTGGCCAATTCCTTCTTTTCCTCATCCCCACCCCCGTCATCTCCATCCTCATCCCCCTTCTTTCCCCCACTTTCCCCTTCATCCCCAAAAAACCTGGCGAACTCTTCCGCCTGTAGCGTTGCCGAACTAACGACTATTCTTAGCTCCTTCCTCCTCCGCCTTATTTTCTTCAGTATGCCCAACAACACATCGGTGCTCAAGCTACGCTCGTGCGCTTCGTCGATCATGACGACTGAATACCTGGATAGCAGCGGGTCCACAAGCACCTCTCGGAGCAACATTCCGTCCGTCATGTACTTTATACGTGTTCGTGGAGAAGTCATATCTTCGAAACGAATTGAATATCCTACCTATACAAACAAACGATGAAATTATGCAAGTCCTGTCAGTCAGCCACACCCTGCGCCAGAAGGCTCCACAAGTGAGGAAATAAGGGGAGGAAGGGGGAGGAAAGCCATAATAGCACAAGGGGGCCCACGCAACCTCTTCTCCCAGTCTCACGCCCATTTCCTCCGCTACTCTTGTCGCTACTGTAGTTGCGGCTACTCGTCTAGGTTGTGTGCAAGCAATGATTTTGCCTTCCTCTGTCCACCCCGCCTGGTGCAGATACTGAGGCAATTGTGTAGTCTTTCCCGATCCCGTTTGCCCAACAACTATCGTGACTGGGTAGTTTTCGACCAGGTACAGTAAGGAATCCCGGTGTCTTGTAATAGGTAGTATGGTAGATGGGCGATAAAGGCTTACAAGGCATTCCTCTGATTCTGTAGCACGGTCTGCGGAAGCCATTTGGTTATTTGGGAAGGTCGTGGATTCACTTCTTGAGATTGTGGTTGTATTAAGATATGTTATGAAATGTTGACGTGACGCCTACGAGGTTTGAGCCGCATCACGTGAAAGTGCACAGACCAAAGAATTAATAAATGGTCTATCGCTCGGCAAGAAAGCCTCAGATGATCCCCTACCGGCCTATTTCCGGGCAAGAAAACTTATGTCCCAATATATCCCCTTGTAGATACAGTATAACCAATACTCAGAAATTGTCCAATGAGATATAAAAAACTGCTATTATCGCTGCTAGTCCGACTAGCTAGCTCTTTTTTTTCTCTTTTCGCTCTTCCCGGAGGAAGGGAGGCAGTGAAACAGAAACTAGAGTAGACCTGCGAGACCCAAAGCCAAGCAAGGGAAATGAAAATGTAATAGGTAGAAAGGTATGCCTTTAACAACCAGGGGACGGAATGAGCGCAAGAAGGTTAATGAATGCATCCATAATACGCCTTTAAGAATTACTCCAGAACATGAGAACAAAAAATATGAAATATGAATCGAAGGGCATCATGAAAAAAGAATATGAGAAAAAAATTGCCCTAAATTTTTTTAGAGATATCATATGATTCTCCTTTTTTTTTTGCCTGAGCCTTTTCTATTCGCAAATGCATATCCCACCGCTCCTCTCACTTGATTTTGCCTGACAGGTTGTTGTCTCTGATACCAGAGCCAGAATTCAGTTTGCTGGCTTCTTTCTTGTCGGTTTTGGCATTTTCTCGTATGCGTTCGGACTAGGAGCTCGCTTGTTGTCTCTTGATTTCCCCTTTGCGCTTCTCTTAGGCCCATGTCCACAATTTTTGTTGTGCGTATGGCCATGGCCTTCATCTTCGCTATCTTCGTCGGAGGATGAGTCGCTCTCATCACTTGAGGACTCATCGTATGCTCGGGGACGGCGGTAGATGCAACACACTATCACAGGAAGGCGTCAGTTTATGTTCAGAGCTCCCATAATTATAATATTGTTTTGGGCATGAAAAACAAGACAACAGAACGACGATTTATGGCAAAACAGTGAACAAACCTTTTGATTTCTTCTTTCCCATGCCTTCATTGTCAATAACATCAGCATCCCATCTTACCCGCCTGTTCTCGACTGGGCCGCCACGAAGTCTGAGTGTGCCATCTGGAATTCTCACTGGGCGGATCGATGTTTGCACCGAAGGATCTGTTTCAGTTTGGGTAGAGGACGGCAGAGCAGGGGTCAACTCGCGGCGGTCTGGGGGAGGAAGGAGCATTGTGAGAGCAGTAACGGAAGTGAAGATCGTGGGAGAAGTGGAGGAATCGAGAATAGTGAGCAAGCAAGACGAAGAGAAGACCTGGGTGATGGAGGAGGAAGTGCGGTCGAAGATAAGGAAGAAGGCTGGCTGCGGTTCGGGGAGAGGGAGGGAGGAGGGGGGGGGGTGTGCCGAGGGAATGATAAGGAGTGCAGAGGATGAGGTTTGTTGAGCAGAGTATTATACAGTAATTGCACGTAAGAGCTTTCGCAGTGGTAATAAATAGGAGGAGTAGGTGGTGGTGGTGGTGGTTGTAAGAACAGGCAGGGGCTGGAGCAGCAGGGAGAGAGGGAGAAAGAGGGTGTTGAGGGAAAGATGAGCAGGCCCGGAGCAGGTGTTCGGATTCACTCCACCACTTCGCGTGTACTAGTAACCTTTAGTTTTATTCTCTTCTTCCAGCTTTTCATTTTTCCACTTCCTATCCTTTTCGCCCATTTTATTTTTTTCGCTTCCCTTCCCACCCCCTGTCTGCCCTGCTTTCTTTTTTACATGGCTGCATAAGGTGCCCGATGGGCCCTGCTGCTGCTGCTGCTACTGCTGCTACTGCTGCTACTGCTTTGTGTGGATAGGATCCAACAAACCCTTGAGGAATTACGGCCGTGCCATCAGTAGATCAGATTAGATCTTTCGCGCACATGTTTTTCCGTTAGAGCTGCTGTCGGTTTACTGCACGAGTAGCTGTGCTGGCTGAGCCTTGCTCGCTTTGTGCGTGGAACCAACCAAGCAGAGACAAAACGTTGGTGGGGCTGTGCTACCGATATCGCAGTTATGAAGATTGCTCTGCTCTTGCCTCTGCTTCTGCTTGTTCCTCCACTGTTTCTGCTGCCCCGGCCGCCTCTGCTGCTTCTGCTGTTTCTCAACTCTCTATTATGTGCAGCTCAGCAGCTCAGCAGCTCAGCAGCTTTGCACTCACTGCACAGCTGCTCTACCTCGGAGGTACAAAATATGCATCCTTCCCCCGTGTCGATGGAGAATACCGGTAATTTTTACTGGCATTATTCCAGGGTCCAAGATCCGTCCGTCCATCGATCCTTTAATCTTTTCGGCCCAACAGAAACAGATATCAGAAAATAACCGGTGGCGCTCATTGAATGGTTTGCTTAGGATGTTTATTGATTGATTGCCTGATTTACCGGTAGACAGCTTGCCTTTCTCTGGATCCACCCGGGACCCCACGACAAATGACGTGACACCGCGTCCCCCCTTCTCGCTCACCCTCCCTCCCACCTCTCTCACCACACCCTCTTATCTATCTGTCTTTCCTAATCATCAAATTCATTACCCGCCCGCCACCCAGAGTTTACTGACTTGGGTTTCGTGCTTCGATCCCGACTTTATTCTCGATTTAGCAAACCCTTCTCATCCCCCCGCTCGTGTCCAAGGAGCTGGAACGAACTTACGAGTACAATCGCAGCACCGCACATCTCGTTTCGCTGCTGTAGCTGCCGCAACATTTGGCAATCGTTTTTTCCCTTTTTGTCGACACCTCTTCTCTTCTCTGAACCCCTCCACCATGCCTTCCTGCCGTTACCAGCCGGCTGAAGCTCGCAGCTATGCGTGGCAAGCAGGCTGATACTATTTTGCATAGAGGCTGGAGCAAAAAAGCAGAAGAGGAGGTGAAAAAAAAGTCAATGAAAAAAGCTGTCTTCTATCTGCGGTCTTCTGTTCTCTGGCCCACCCATGCGTGCCGAGGCTTTCAGGGCCGACGACCAACGGGTCGGCGTCTGGCTCTCAAGTTTTGCTTTAAGGTAACATCAAGGGGGCGAGATGGGCTCCAGTGCCCCCTAGGTCACCGAGGCGGGGCGCCCCCACATTAAAACTCCCGATAGTTCAGTTCCCTTCTGCGCAGTGAGTACGGTACGATCAGTGTTAGACTAAAGGATTCACGCAACAGAAACGTGTCTACTAGCTTGGCCAAATCCCAGTTGAACGCCGGTACGAAGTACACGAGGGTTTCTATCATGCCACCAAACATCAAGTGTTTCTTGGAAGTTTTGGAGGCCTATTCGGTGAACCATGTTATTCGTACCCCCATTGAATGCCATACACAACACAAACAGGAGCGTGGAGCCATAGGATGTGTATGTAAAGGAAAAGAGGCTTCCTACGAATAATTTTTGCAAAACGGGAGTTTGCTTGGCTATCGTGGCTTCCTGGTCGAGGTGGGGGAACCGGGCAATTCGGGCCGGGAATTTAACCTTCAGACCCATAATAGGGCTTCGCGCATTGACCTCTCTCTTGATAAGCTGGGATTCTCTGGAACCGCATTCGCGAATTGAACCAATTTCTGTGGATGTTTCTGTCCCGCCGTCCGCTGCCCAGTTTGCACAAGCCCAACACAGCAGCAACAGAAATGTTCGCCCTACCGTACCCTGGCTCAATACTTGTTGCCTTTTCCAGAGCGGTTATGCTGCCCCCTTTTCCGCCCTCTTTTTCTTAGAGATATAAAATGGATACATACAACGGAATTCCACTGCGGGCTCGCCCCAATGCGGCCAACCGTAGGGAATGTCGTGGATGACCCACCCTACAGGAGTGCGAGATCTATTATCGAAGAAAGCCTTAGACCGCGCAATACCCAGGATTAAAGTGCCGGCCCGTGGGGTAAGTTGGATGGAGATGGAAAGTGAAAAAACTCATCAGAGTAAATCACTACTAATAAACCATTACTAGATTCGGGGGAGGGGAGGACTAGAACCAATGAAACATGTATACCCCCAATAGAAAGATGGATGAGCTGGAACGCTTGGGTTAGCAGGCGGTCCCGAATAGATTATTCCCCCACACCTAGCATTTCTACTTACCGCACCCCCTTCCCCGGATTAGGCCCCTCACAAGTGAAATAGTTAAAACGGAATGAAATGAAGAGGACATGAGAGGGAGGGATGGTGTGCTGTTTCCTATTTACAGTACGGGAGAGTACTATACTTTAGATACAAGAGGATGCGGTACCGGTAAGTACTGTACTTGTCACCCGTAACCAACCGACTCCAGGCGACATTAGAATCCTGTTTCTCCCTTTTGCAATAGTTTTGCTATCAGCTCGCGCAAGTGCAGGGCAGATGTTTTTGTGCGGGACAGGGATTATTTTTGCTTGCTAGCCTAGACTCAATATTCACTAACTTATCGTGGACGTTTGTACAGAAAACCGCGTCACGTTGCTAGTAGTCTAATAAAAAAATTCGCTCACTCACTCACTCGCCCATTCACTCATCCCCACCACTCCCTACGAGAGCAGGACCCGTTAACTGGAACAGGCAGGGGATATTTGGCTAGTTAACCTTAAATAACTGTTATGCAACTTGTTAGGGACCTTTGTGCTCTGGCTGCAGTACACACGTCTCTTTCCTCACCAGACATCCGGCTTGCGAAGGCCTTCTTTGCAGAGACGTGTGAGCGTATTGCTTGCTTGACAACTAGTGAAGGAAAGAAAAAAGACGTTTGCCCATGTGCCCTTACCCATCCGAGAGGGCCGGCTTAACCCTTTCCAAGTAGATAGCCGTAGATAGCTCCCTCAATTATCGTGTTCGTTCGCCATAGCAAGGAATGGAAAAGCAAAATCTGACAGCTCGCCCAACGTGAATTCCGATCCCATGGAGCACAGTTGATAGCTAGTTAATTTCTGTAGTTAAACTATTCATTGGGTTCAAAAAAAACTGAAGAGAAAAAACTCTAGGCATTTTAAAACTAACTACCTTCATTTAATTAGACATTCCCTTTCTTTTTTCATTCTTTCATTCCTCCATTCCAAGTCTGACTTTCTTCCTTTCCTTCTCCTATCGATGATGCTAACTCCCTGGCTTGCCTGAACATGCAGCTCACAGCAGGCGAGATAATGCAGTCTCGTCCCTACGAACGAATAGATCAATCTCCTCCCTCTTCTCTCCCCTTGTCTGGCAGAGCTAGTATGAGCTCTTTTTCTTTCCCCCTGATTCCCTCCTGCTACCGCAATACGATCCCCCCCCTCCTCCATGTGTCCGAATTTGCTTTGCCGCAATGTTAATCATTGATGCTACCGCACTTGTATTGCACGGCACTGTATGATATCGAACCTGGGAATAACACTCTCCTTGTAGCTAGAGCTCTAATGCCCTATATTTACCACCATACACCAGTCTTTTGGAAAAGACCAGCCATCCGAGGGGGGGGCCTTTTTGTATTTTTCTCTTTACCCACTTTACATTGAACTTTTTAGTATCTATTTTTTCTGTAGTGGGTCTTCTTCGATCGGTGGGTCTAGCGGATTTACACGGGTATCGAATCTGGTATGAGGATCTTTGATGTCATAGTACGGTGATAAGGTGGGGCCGTTTTCTCTCTTTCTTGTGGATTGGTCTGACGAGTTGTAGGTAAGTTAGGTGGGTCGTGAGCCCCTCTAAGAAATGAACAGTCGGGGGGAGACGGATTGACGAATTGGATTGAGAAGGAGAAGGCTTGGCTTAGGAGGAGATAACTGTGCTGTATGAGAAGCTAGCTGGGCTTTATTTTGTGTTTAAGGTTGTATGTTCACACTGTTTGTGCTCCGCTCGGCAGCTGTGATAGCACGGCTTATGTAGCTATTATGCTATAGTGGGGTAAGTTACTGTATTATAGCTACGGTAGTTGATCTGATAGCTATGTAGCTAGCTATCATGTTGAGTACGGTGTGTAGTTCGCCAGCTCATCTGCTTACTTGCAAGCACTGGCTAGCTGCTTTCTTGCCGTGAACTCCTTGCTTACACTCCAGTCAAACAAAGGAAGTCCCACCCTTCAGCTTATAACGAGCACCGGGCGGACAAACACAAGGTCTCACTATCCAAAAGTCTAATTTTCCCTCTCTCTCCCCTGTTCCCTCTCTTTCTCTGTCTCTCTGTCTGACCCTCGCCAAGCACCCAACTTATGTCAAGTCAACTCACCTCAATTCGCGCCTATTACCCGCTGCACCAACAGTTCTGTTTTAAATCCGCCCTACTAAGTACTCGCGTAGCTTACCCTAGTACAGTAGAGTGCAGTACTGCACGTCCGCCAAATTCTTCAACTAACCAATCAGCCAACCCAATGCACCAGAGAAGAGAGAAAAAAACAGAAAGAAAGAAGAAGAAAAAGTCATAGCGCAACCAACCTCCATTGAGAGACCCGCAATACAGCATAAAATTGTATTTCATCTTTTTAGTTTAGTCTCCAAAGCTAGTATTAGTTCTCCGAATAGCACGAGTGCCATATCGTGATGGCGGCGCACGAGCCACCAGCGATGGCTGTTCGCAAAAAAGCAGCTAGCGGCGGCTACTCAACCCCGACGGACACTGCGAACAATATGATGTGACCCCTCTTTTTCTGTCGTGTAAACCCTCGTAATGGCAATTTACCCAGGGAGACAGAAAAGGATGAAACTGACCAAAGGCCATGAGCTTGCTCCTTGTTCTATGTATCCCTCCTAATAGTACCAGCACATAAGTGACCTGCCTTGGAGTTGGGGGAGGATTGGCCATCTGCTCGAAAACTTGCCAGTGGTTCACTCTTCATATCTTCCAATTTCCCAATATATTCCCCAATCAGCACTTTAATCATTCCTTAGAATAAAATGCCCCCAACTAGAATCTAAAAAGCGCAAAAGTTTAGGTTTTCCAACAGCCGCTATGATAAACACTATACCATAAGAACTCCAATGATTGGATCATGTGCCAGGGCCCTGGAGCTGCTTCTCTCCTAGTAAGGTGTCGCATTTTGTGATTTATATTTGTCCCAAGGAGCAGGATTCCTGGTGTGTTTTGTGCCGCATTTGGGTGAAAGTCAATTTTGGGGCTATCTGGTAGAGAGTCCAGTGATTCAAGTTCTTAGCGTACATACACAAGAATAAAACACCCTGAATCCTCCTCAGTAGGGCAGGAGTAAGGATATGTTCACGATCCCAATATGGCAAACGAACGCCTACTTTTTTATCGGTGTTCTCAACGGGGCAGTCCGTCTGTCCTGGGCCAGGGCGAGGACGGACGACATTATGTCGTCCCGTCCCGTCCCGTCTTTTTCCAAACTTGCCCTGCAACTCGCCGCCAAGGGCAAGTGCCCCATCGTCCCAGGGGAGAAATGTCTCACTCTAGCCGTCCTGCAGTCCCCCGCAGTCCCCGTCAGTCCCCAGCAGTCTCCGCCAGTCACCCGCAGTCCCCCTATTCCCTAGTATTGACAGTCACCGGGGATCACTCACTTCTTTCCTGTTCTTTTTGTGTTCTTTCTTTTTACGCGTTGGTATTGTATTTACTGCTACCGTATTGTTTCATTTCTCTTTGGTGTTTTTCCTTATCACTCGATTTCCCCTCCCGTAACCCGGTTTGGATTGATGGAACTGGAGATGGAAATCCAACTTATGGCTGTCATGGATACTAGGGCTGTGCCAGTACGGGGACAAAAGGGTTCGTCCGATGCCCTTTTTTCCGCCAAAAATGGACATTTTTAAACAAACAATTCTCAACACTGCTTATATACAAGCACTTGAAATATTTCCACCAGCTAGGGAATCACTACCTATTGAAACCTCTCCGGGTAGAAGTGTAAGGAATCAAAGCTGTCTTCATTGTTCATGATTGCGTCAGCGAGTGTGAAAGTGACTTAGATTTTTGTATGGGGTGCCATACAAAAAGGTACATGGCAATTGATACCAGATACCTAAATGACCATTTCTCCATCACTTGGTAATATTTAAGGATTCCTTTTTCATGTTATCTACAGGTTTGCTAATGCAAGGACAAATTTTCGCTGATTCTCATAGACGTTGCGCAATGAGAGAGGGTGGTGAAGATGGGCACTTTTGGTGTAAAAAGGGCATTGGACGATCCCTTTTGTCCTAGTAGACCTACCGTGCCCTGAGCAAGGTGGTGCCCTCAGCGAGGCGCGGCGCTCATAGTCCAATGAGGACTCTTACTAAACACCGGTTCCGCCACAGCAACTCTACCGTGCCTCGCTGAGGGCACCGCCTCGCTCAGGGCACGGTGGGTCTGCTGTAGCACCAAAATGGCTCATTGTGTGAAAGACGTTCTTTACATTTGGTGGTTCTTGTGCACGGGAAGATATCAATTATCATGGCAATGGATGTCGTGCTTCATTGTTATTCTCACGGTCTATCATATTTCCGATTTATTTTCCACTCAGGTCAATCATAGAATATTGGGAGGGACTCTATTCAATAAGAGTCCCTTCCCTCTAGCAGTTAGAATGGAATAACACACTTCTTTTATTGTCTTTTACACAGATCTCTACTTCTGTTTGGCGCACACAAAATTATTGAATGGCGCCAGAAGCTTTACCCGGCAGTCCCCCATAGTCCCCTATGTTAGTTTGTCTTATATTGCAGGGCCCACCGTCCTGAGGCATCCCGAGCAAACCTTTATAACACCATGCGCTTTGGCGGTCAACCCTTTCGGATACCATCGACCGAGAAATTTACCATTGAAAAAGCGAAACCTTGACAGGTGCAATCCACATTGCAATGAACAAAATGTTTACATACACCTTGGGATATCCTTTTATCCCTCAAACAATGCAAAGAAATTGAAAAAAAGGTACAGAAAAAACAATGGATTACTTTAACTCTGCTAGTGTTTTTATAGAATTTTCCTACAGTTTTTTAGTGATTTTCTATGGATTCTTGGCATAAAAAACCACTCTGAACCTACCACTCTCAAGAGAGTAGACCAGCACACAGGAAGCTATTCTGAGGGCGGAAAAATAAATATATGACATTGACTGCATTTAGTGATCCTTTCTCACTTTATTTTTTAATTCCTATTCACTATCCCATGGTGCCCGAAGAGAGTCAATATTCCATAGAGGTTGACCGTCAAGCGCATAGCATTCTAAAGGTTTTCTCGAGGTTTCCCGGACGAGGGCGGACCGCGTTTTGTCGTCCCGTCCCGTCCCGGGATCTTGGAAGTCGCCCCGTGGGGCCCCGGACTGTTGAGAACACTGCCTTTTATTCACCAGTGTGTTGTTTAGTGGAAGGCCTAGAGCTTGGAGCACGGCATCGGTACGTGAAGCTAACACCTATTAGTTAGTATTTTTTTTCTTATGTTGTATTCGATAAGCTTTACCTACTATCTGGTGTAAGAATGTCTGTGGGTGTCTTAGGAAAATCAGGTATTGGATTATTGTTGATACCTAATAGTGGCTTTAAGGGAAACTCCCTGTGGGCAGCAGGTGAATTAAAAACGCGCGCCTCATTGCCGGCATTCCTGTTTATTTGTCAACCCTGATCTCTAGATAAAATGGAGAAGGTCTACACACGAGCGTGCAATGTCATGGTGGATTTGAATAATGACCCCGAATATCTGATTTATGTGTGCACTGATTTGGTTGAGTTGATGGGCAATAGTGACTTGTCCAAGGTTTTGTACTCCGTCTATTTCATGGCGGACTCGAATGATGACCCCGAATATCTGATTTATGTGTTCACTGATCTGGTTGAGCTGACGGCCAATAGCGACTGGTCCAAGGTTTTGTACTCCGCTTGGTCCAGGGTGGAGTTGAATGATGATTTGGAGTATCTGATCTTTGTGTGGATTGATCTGGTTGAGTTGATGGGCAATAGTGACTCGTCCAAGGTTTTGTGCTCCGTTTATTTCATGGCGGATCTGAATGAGGACCCTGAGTATCCGAATCATGTGTAAAGCGATCTGATTGAGCTCACGGGTAATAGTGAGACGTCCAAGGTTTAGTACTCCGTTTGTTTCAGTTGCAGCACTACACACCCCCACAGCTGCATCGCTAAGTTCATTCGCTATGTTGGTCATAGAGGGTAGAGGACGTTGTTGTCGGACCGAGCTAGGAAAACCTTGTGGTGTGGTGGATTTGTGGTGTTGCGGTAATTGGGGTTTGGCGGAGTGAAAATTGTGGAGATGCAAGAGTCAGGGGAGAAAAGCGTCTCTTATATTATACAATATTTAACACTATTGCCGGGCCGACGATTAGACACTGAGCACCGCACCAGCTGGTCAAAATTGACTCGCACTAGAGGCGACTAGCTCGAAATAAGGTTAGTCTACAGGTTACATTTCGCTCGGATGGGTTCAGGCAGTCATAAGATTACGGGCACAGTACGAGCATCATACATTACGGCCTATCGCACACGGGCTTTTCACGGGGGTTGTGGGTAAGTCTGACGAACGTGGCTCTTAGAATTTCTTATGTAAATGGCAGCCAAGACCCCGCCATACTTACATGTATGCTCCCCTAGTACTCCTACTAGTCGTAGCGTAGTATTAGGTACGTTGGATCAAGGTCGGGGAATTCGAGTGAGGGATTGTGATAAACAAGTCTTGAGTTTAGTGTTAGATATCATACGTTGTTTGCCGAAGCTTCATGGCTGTCATTGTTTGTGGTTGCTTGTCTTCTTTGCTTTCTCTCCTTTTCTCTCTCCTTTCCTCAACAAGTTCTTTTTATCAACGACGAGCAAAACAAATGAAACTAGTTTTAGCGCGGCTCATATTTGATCCCAATCTCACTTGTTTTCACCTTCATAAAGCCCTTTCCGCACTTTCTCTACCCAACAAGCGGCTGTACAAAGACTTCATTCCACCTATAGGTTATGAGTTCGGTTCGCCAAAGATCATTTCCAACATTTAGTAATGTAAAGGTATGGATTAGGGTTGTAGTCATGCAATGTCACTCATTAGGAGAGTGGGAATTGGCGTTGAAAATAATCGATGTGGAGGAATTAATCAGCAAGGAGGGCTTTACACAGCTGAGTGGAACGGCTCATGTGGAGACACAGGAGGGAAGGAAAGAATCGAGGAAGACAAGGAGGAAAGGAAGGTAGATGGGAGGAGACTTTTCATAGCCTGCCCCTCGCTCTGCTAGTGTATGTGTCAGCCCGATGAGATAGGACTTTAAAAAATAATTAATCCATTGGACCGGAAAAAGGTCCGTTAAAATGTACCAAAAAAATGAAAATATGGAAATCTCAATGAAGGACTTCCCGTAGGAATCTGGAAGAGATTTAGAAGTGGTATTGGCATATTTTCACACTGGAGGACTTCCCGTAGGAATCTAGAAGAGATTTAGAAGTGGTCTTGGCATATTTTCACGCTAAAATCTAGAATATCGACATCTAAATTCTAAATTTTCTCAAATCTGAACCAGGGGGGGGGAGGGGGTGGTTCAGATTTGAAAAGGTTCAGAATCTAGAAACTTGCATACAATTGGTCAACCGGCCCCAAGACTACATTTCTCGACCCATTATGCCCCAGTTCTCAATGCACAAAATGAAGGGCTGACAACTTATAGCAGGACACAATCCTATGAAAAATAATTTCCTACTTGTATCTATTTGGCTTCATATGTGTGGTTTCAATTTTCCACAACGATCATGATCTAGAAATTTGGAAAGTCATTTTTTTCTATGGGAACAACCTATGATCCAGATTCTCGCTCCAAGCTCCAGATTTTTACAGATTCCTACGGGAAGTCCTCCACTAAAATCTAGAATATCGACTTCTAAATTCTAAATTTTCTCAAATATGAACCACCCCCTCCCCCCCCCTGGTTCAGATTTGAAAAGGTTCAGAATCTGGAAAGTTGCATACAATTGGTCAACTAGCCCCAAGACTGCAATTCTCGACACATTATGCCCCAGTTCTCAATGCACAAAATGAAGGGCTGACAACCTATAGCAAGACACAATCTTACGAAAAATAATTTCCTACTTGTATCTATTCAGCTTTATATGTGTGGTTTCAATTTTCCGCAATAGTCATGATCTGGAAATTTGGAAAATCTTTTTTTTCTATGGGAACAACCTGCGATCCAGATTCCTGCTCCAAGCTCCAGATTTCTCTAGATTCCTACGGGAAGTCCTCCAATGGAGGCACAACCATGAAAAGATGAGGTTCAGAAGGGAGGGAGATATCACTGATGGTGCACTATTTTAGTTGTTCCTGCTTTCGCGGTGAATTTGCAGTATTTATTTTGTCGAACCTCTCATAGAAAAGAAAGAAAGAAAAAAACAGTGCTAGACAGGTAACAGCAAGTGAGGTCCAAAAAAAAAAGATCCCGGGGCGGTAACTAGTTGTCTCTTCGCTTTTCTTTTCCCCTATCCACTCATCCATCCTGCTTTATTCACCCCTTCGGAAAGGGGCGGGGGGGGGTCACTCTTTTCTTTCTCCTTTCTCCTTTCCACTTTGCAGACATCTAGGCAGGTAGGAACGCACGCAAGCAAGCAGGAAAAAGAAACAAGCGAAGGAGAGGAGGGCGGGAGTGGTAGAAAAAGTGTAGATCGGGATTCACATATTTTCCCACCCCGGTAAAATAGATCCACATAAGACAGGTAAAACTATCTCTTTCACGGCTTAGATATACTACCTACATAGAAAGCAAAGGGGGGAGAGGGGAGGGGGGATATATGGCTAAGTTAATCGTCTACGCTTAGAGCGGCCATACAAAATTGGTACTCAAATCTTCAAATACCTCTTGCTTGTTGCCTATATACGATTCCCTTCACCAATGGTAGTAGACGACTATGCAAAGCTGCTAGGGCTTAAACTGCTTGGGCATCGTGAAGTCTCTGTCTAAAACTGGGCGGGTGACGAAAATGGATCGGTAACAAGTAATTCTTGTTATTCGACGACCCCAACAAACACATATTCTGCCCGCCAATTAACTTCATCTGCCCCGTTTTTCCGTGCCCAAGTGTACCGCAGACCGTTGGCTATGGGATAGAAACTGTTGCCATCTCAGCCCTAAGTCTGAGATAGAAGAAATACTGCCAGCGCCTTGCTTAGGGAAGCAACTACATCTAGCACACTTACCTCTTACCCCAGTTATCACCGCAGTAGAGCTGCTGCCCTCCCATTCTCCTAAATGGACCCTCTCTTTCTTCTTTCCTTTTTTCTCCTTTGCTTTTTCTTTGCTTCCTTTTTCTTCGTTTCCGTGAACTGCCGACCTTGCTCCCCGCCAAATCCAGGCTGAAAGGCAGTTGTTTCGTTGTGTTCTACTCATTGATCGAAAGGGAAATTTTGGACGTCCAAGAGTGATTCCCAACAGCTCTGGTTTTTCGTGGGAGTGCGCGGTAGCAGGGCGTCAGGAATAAAGGCTCATAAATCGTATCTTTCTTTTACAGAAAGAAGAGTTAGTTACCGTTGAATTCCATAAATAAGCCGCTCGTTGGAATTTTGGCCGCAGCACCCAAAAACTAGCTCCCGTGCGTGTGAGCCCTTAGATAATCCCTTGCTCCACAACTCTACCTTTGAGTAAGCCGCGTGCCTTATTTATGTAATTCTACGGTATGGTATTATAAATTTCCTAAAGGGTTGACTGAGGGGAGCCCGGATCTCCCCGCTGCCCTTTTTTCCTTCTCCAGAGCTCACTGCCCTTACTAGGACTATCTGAAAGCCTAGCTCTGGGGAACTAGATACTCCGCGAACCGGACTAATTAAACAGAGAACCTGGAAAGGGAGAAAGAAAGAAAAGGATTTACAGTTTTGTTGCGGAATATAAACCCAAAAGGGAACTTAAGCGCCCAGTGGGACCTAGTGGGACAGGGCGGCTGGTGATAAGCGCGCTATATACCTATAGAACTGATGAAAGGGGAAAATACACCTGTTAATATTATGATTGGTGCAGGGTAAGCGCGTAAAAGCAATATGTTACTGGGATATGGGGTGCATGCGAGAGAACATGCACGCGGAAAGCCGATGTCAAACTCTACCGCCGAGAGCGACAATCCTAGAAGGCTAGTATAATACTAAACTGTGCGGGGTCATGGTGGTGAAAATCTTCCCGAGCTGACCTGGTAACACCAGTACAATGTGCCGGCGGATTATAATGGCCCAGGAGGGAGATATGAATCCTGTAAATGCTGGCCTTGACCCGGCATCACACACTCTCAGCTCTCTAGACCTTCTTCCCCAAAGGCCGTGTCAATATTCTACAAAAATATTAAATTCCTTTTAAGCAACTAAACCTACCCCAATTGGGACTTCAAAATGGCTACAAGTGTTATCATAATATCAACACTAGATCGTCTCTCATTCACAGGGCACCAGCTACTTGCCCCAATTACGAAACGAGCACTATACGGTAACTCGTACCTCGCAAAACGTAGATGTCAGTTTTCCCTTGGAGACGTCTCCTGGCCACCCAGCACTAACACTGTCTCCAAGAATACTGCTCAGCCTAATTCTACAAATACCGATGAAGAAAACTCTACCTCCAGACACTACCACAAACAACAACCCCCAACCCCTCACCCCGACTCGGGCCATACTAATAGCAGAGCCAGCGGGGCCTGTCCTCAATCCCTCCGTGTCAAATAGTGTAGTTTGCAAAAACTCTCCCCCAACCAAGCCATTTTTACCAGTTGCAGTCAACAATCCTGCCAGCTGTCCAACATTCTCCCAGCACCAGAGCCCGCTGCTGAGGGCTCAGGAACATTAGAAGACCCTCTAAACTATCCTATTGAACGATTGCCGAAGAGTCAGGATAGCAATCTTTTGATCAGAGTCGAGAGTTCCAAATTGATTTAACACAAAAACCATCACCCTACCATTTGAACCATTCTAGATCAATTGAAGAAATATTGGTTGGTATTAATTATTGGGATCGTCTCCAGCTCAGGGAGCGGTCAAGATGTATGGGATTGATTTTACCTTCTATTTCCTTTATCACTTATGTTGAACCCGTTAATTTTATTTGCTCATTTTATTCCTGTGTTTCTATCAGCGAGTCTCTTTTTATATCTCTAGGAGTTTAGGTCTGTGTGGGGAGCCGGGACCGGTATAGTTTTGAGGTTTTCTAGTCATGTCCCTACTCTGAGCATGTGAGAAACCGAGAAAGCAAGATGGTATAATACTTGCTATGATAGAACGGATTCCACAAGGCTCATCTGGAAGCAGTCGTTGGCAAACACCAGCCTTGGTAACCTTGGAGCCTATCCTTTGGTTCGGATAACCATGCTCCCGTGTTGATCGCGAGATTTCCACTAACTCCTAATTCGCCTCAGTCATCTCTCCTTACCCCCCTTAAGGGCGTACTATTGTTCGTGGACAAAATCAACCGAACCCCCCGGTGAGCATGGCAACACATCGCTTCCGGGCCCCCACCAAAATCATTACCACTCAACGGGCACCTCATAATACTTTCTCTTTGTTTTGTTAAGGCTGATAGATGGTATACAAGTACTGAGTACTGCCATGTATTTGAATTATTTTTACTTGAGGTGGTTGTATCGAGGAGCTTGACAACATCACGGCGAAAATTATGAGCATTCGTTGATCGGTTGATTTTGTCCACGCACAATAAGAGGAAAGAAATGAAAAAAGGGTATCTTTTTTTTAAGCCCCCAGATGGTGGGCGAAGAACAAAAGAAAAGAAGAAAATTCCCCCGATCAGGCCTTCTTAATCCCAATGAACTCGCTGAGGCCCCGCTTTTTCTGTTCCAAAGCACCAACAACCGGGTTCATCCCAAACGCTTGGTACAATTTCTCAACGCCGTCATCTAGTACTCGTTTGTTAGTTTTTATTCTTGTATTGTATTAAGGAGGCTTGACTGACCATCGAGTGCATCCAAGTGCGCCACAGTTGGCGGAAAGTCTTCCACAAGCTGACCATTGACACCAAGTAGGGGACTGAGGAGAGAATCGCGATGGGAGGAGAGAGAGTTAGCAGTGCGGATAATGCTATTGGTCTCTCTGTTCCGTCCAGGTGTTGAGTGTAGTAGGGTACGGGCAACCACCCTAGTTGTGTTGTGGAGAAGATAGGACGGCGTTGAGGGTAAACCACTAGTTGCGCACACATGTTTGTTAGTCCTATTTAGTTAGCAGCGGCGCGCATCTGAGAATAGAACAAGTTCTCTCACATCCGCCACGTCCACCCATCCAACACCAGGCACATGTCAGTCTCAACTTGCAAGGGGTTGGGGGGTCTACATACATGCAGTTTGCCATGGCGTACAAGTTAAGAATCTCATCCTTGATTTTATTTAGTTGGAGTTGAAGGCTTCCCTGAAGGTTACCCTGTATGTTGTTCATCTCCGCAGCTACGGTCCCCATCCCGACTGCTGCTAATTGCATCGCCCCGATGGTGGTTTTGAGACCCTCAAGTCCGTTAGTGCAATGAAGCATCAAATCGCCAAGGTTTTTATCTGCCATGTTGCTTAGTGATTGGGAGGGTTGATAGTATGGTGATAATCTGGGGGGCGGTAGAAGGGCTGGGGGATGGAGGGAGCAGGGAGGGAGGCGGGATGGAGAGAGGAAGGAGCAGTGAAGGAAGAAAGAGTGGAATGGTCAAGGGAGGAGCAAAGTATTGGAAACCGCGATTGCTTGTTGCCAACTTGTTTGCTCCTAGCCACGTCATGCCATTTTCCTGGTGTATACTCACTCCCCAACGGAATGGCCCTTGTCAAGCTAGGTGCCAACATTCGAACAGCACCCAAAACAATCTCCACCCCCACATAAACTGCTCGACCCGATTGAAACGACTCTTTTTGATTGAGAGAGAAACAAAGGGGTAGTATCCCCGGCTATCTATACAGGAAAGCACCAGCCACAATTTCCCAGGTTCACGCGGACTCACTCGCCGCCTCACCCGCCACTTTACCGGCTGACGTACTCCCTCATCGCCGACCGTGCTAGATATGGAAGGACGCTCCAACACAAGACCTGGAATCAGAAGTCAACCTTAAATAGAATCGTATCCGCTAATCATTCTAACGGATTACAATAACAAACTTCCAAATCCAGTGCAGCCATCAGGATTTCGTCCTCTCTCATGCAAGCCCCCATATCTCCGCCGCTCATAGCCACACCTTGCCCAGCTATACAATCCACAATACTAACCACAATTTCTGCAATACCAATCATTTCTGCAATTCCAGTACAACACATTCCGGAGAACAGAGCCTAATATGATTTATCATACGTTACCCGAGGGATAGCCTCGAACATTACACTTTGACTAACAGATAGCGCATACACCTCTATGTCCCGGAAACCAACCTAGCCCCTCCCCCTCATTTTCTCCACATATCCCTTCCGCCCCAACCTATCGCCCACATTGCCTATACAGTGAAACAGAATTAATACGGGTCATCAGGATGAAAAGACCAACCAGAACAAACAGCCAACAAAAGAAAGAAGAAAACTCCAAAGCAAAGATATAAATTATTAACATACACATCAGTGCATATATACACCGAAACCCCCTCCCATATCTCCAAAAATCAACAATAAGCGAAGCTCCCCAACTAAACCCTCTCCTCAAACTGGACTTGCACCTCCGTCTTGACTTTCACACCCTCTTTCATCCCTCCATGCCCACCACTACTCTCAGTTTCATTCAAGCACTCCTCACTCCCGGCAATGCTCCGGTTACCCGTCTGTCCCTCAATCTTGGTAGAAGGTCCGAGGCCGAGCTCCTCGGTCGAGGAACTTGCCCCAAGGTGCGTTAGAGGGTTGAGAGAGCTGAGGGCGTAGGAGATGGAAGACTTGGGCTTGGTGCGTTTTGACTTGCCGCCGCTGCCGAAAGTTTCATTTGTGGGGTGGGCGGAAGATTTGGAGCTGGTGCCGAGGACGCCGGGGAGGAATTTGCTGAAGAAGGGCTTTATTGCGGGGGCGGAACCGCAGATTATACTTATAGATGCTTCAACGCTTGGGGGCTGTTAGTCATGCTTGCTATGATCAAGGGAAGGGGGGAGCTACATTGACCACATGGATAGATCCAGGGCTCTCCCTAATTTGGCTCGTTAGTTCCTAAAGTTGGAATGCGAAATATTGAGTGAGCATACATGAAGTGTCTTTATTATTCACCAATCCCTGGATGGCAAATAATCTCAAGATCCCAGCAAGTACGCCCCTATTGTTCCCCCCTGTTAGCTCGACCTTACCCCCTGCCCCCTAGAACGGAATACTCACAACCCTCCCAACGCAAAAATCGCGATCAAACTCGCCTTCTGCCTCCGCGGCAACTGTATACCCCAAATCATCTTCAATTGCAGCAACCAGATGACAATGTCCGTGAGTATATTGATTGCTGGTAAAGTATACTGCGTAACACGCTGATCCAAACACCTCCCCGGAATGTTCGCCCCCCCTGGCGCGAGCCTCCTCCATTGAATCCCTACCGGTATGCATGGGAAGATGGAGATCATGAGCGCGGCTATGCTGTAGCCCGAGACGCTTATCAGAAGACCCCAGGATATCCAAAGAGTGGTCCTTGAGGAGGTTACTCTGATCACAAAGAGAAGCAGAGAGGCTTTGCAGAAGCCTAGGGATGTGAAGTAGAATATTTGGGCTACATAGCCTACCTAAATGGGAGGTATTATTAGTACATAGAATAAGAATGGGGAGGGAGGGAGAAAGTAGTTACCTTTCGAGCGGGGGAAGCCCACGTTTTCGGTAGAGTCCAAACATGTCTCCCTGCTCCGAAATGTGTGCACGCTAACATCGCCATTAATACCACGAGCAAATGTAACCAAATATCACAACCAAACAAGAAAGCCCAAAAAATGTAAGTGCCACAAACCTATGAAGTTCGGTATCACAAGCCCCAATAGAGTTAACTACAACCCACCAAATCCCCAATTATTAAATCAGCCAACTCTCTCTCTCTCCCCCACAATTTCCTTCTCCTCCGAAGAATTTCCCCAGAACACCAACTCAACCCAGACATACTCACCGCAGCAGCAATCATAGTCCAATCATCAGCCCCCATATTCCTGAGCAGATAAGCCCTACAATAGACCCTCATGCTAACCACCAAAAACACAAACGTAAGCAGCGTGATAGCGCTCCCCATCAGCTGACTTGAATTGTCATCGTCATCGTGGGCAGTCGCGTGGCTGAATAAAGTCCTCTCTAGCAATTTCATATACATCTTTCCGCGAGCGAACGATAAAGTGATAAACGGCGGAAGAAAAGTTAGAAGACGTGTGGGAAAATATAGACAGAAAACGGAGACAATTATGAGTGTGCGGGGGGGATGGGGGGTTTATTATGTATCATGTTCGAAAGGCACTTGCGGTAGTCTACTGCACAGAGCACACCGTGAGGAGAAGAAGCAGAAGGGAGTGGGAGAGAGAGGAAGAGAGGAAGAAGCATACCCTCAAAAATTAGACATCTAACCCACCAGGTCTCATCGACGACCGTGCTAGTGCCATGTGAAGTGGCTGATCTTAGCCTAGCCGGCAGTTTCCACCTACAGTACAACTCCTTCCTTCCCCATATACTGGAGATCACGCCATCCCACAGACACTCCTCTTCTACCAGTAGAATTAAGCTTTCCCAGCAGTTCTAGAAAGCTATACTATAACCTACTTAGTCTTCAAAGTACTAGTCTGGTTTTCCTTTTGCGCATGAGAGACATAAAAATACAAAAAAAAAACACCAGACCATACAGAGAGGAGGCAACCCCGGCGACATAGCGTAGGCTCCATCGTTTGAGTTTTTACGGTAGTTGAATTTGAAGCTCATCCTGGAATGCACACACGCTCGTGGAGCAAGTGCAGTAATCAACCGAGGTGTGATAGATCGGGGCATCACTCTCTTGGACATTTTGGGACTTTGGGGTTTCTATCCGGAGCAAAATCCAAGCAATCTGGTTGGTCCAGAACCACACCCACACCTAAAGTCTTTCTCCAAGGCATCTTTTAAGTCTCAGCTCTCCTCACAGGGGTGTTCGGGGATTGGACAAGCCCGGCACGCAACCTCTCGCGGCACCGTAACCTTCAGGCGGGGGGAGGGGGTGGGTTTCGGGGAGCCGTGAGGGATAGTTTTCCAGCACCCCCCTTCCTGAACCGAGACAGTGACATCCTTGCTGAAAGGGAAGGAGGTGAACGAAAACGAACGCGACCCATCCCGGTGATTTATTGCTTTTATTCTTCTCCCCTCCTTCTGCTAGGCGAAACTGCGCGAGCTTGGGTGAATACAAGTACGTTTCCACAGTGGAGACTTTCCCGGAGGCCAACCCGAATACGGCACCCACCTGACATGCCCGAAGGCGCCAATCCCTTTCCCCATTTGTCAGATGCCAGTGAGGCTTGCCTAGCAGTGGCGTCCTCTTTTCAGATCTGACATCGTTCTCTCAGTACAGAGTCCGGCAAGAAGTTATTGAACAGTTATTTCAGGTTAACGAGCCAAACCCATCCCCGCCCACCCAGGTTAATTGTTCTCTACCCTTGTAAAAGGTCAATAGTGCCCACAGGGCGCACTTCACTAGAGCCTCGAGCAAACCACACACCAAGCAAAAGGGGAGTACCGAAATACCAAGGGAAAATATTGGGGCTCCGCGACGCCCTCTGTCCGAACTATCTAACATCGGGCTTTGGTTGATGAATTGCGAAGCCTTTTGGTAGAGGGCCTGTAGGGGGGTTATTGAACGGTTATTTAAGGCTAACCCGCCAAATATATCCCTGTTCGTTTGTGTCAATTGTTCCCTACCCCCGCAGCTGTAACGTCTACTACCCGCATAACCTCAAGTCACCTTGGTGAACTTAGATACATGACTACTGTAGAAACATAGAGATATCACTGGTTATCACGACGATGTAAACTAATGCAAGTTCCCGGATTTACCCGTTATTCGAGCACTGAAAAGCGCTGAAAAATCATCTAGCGTCGTGTCATACGGCACTGTACGAGCACTGTCAAGTATGGTGCAAGCATAGCGATCGCACACACCACTTCGAGGTCCACCAGTTGTTCAAGATTTTGGCTGGTAAGCCACTTTGGCGAACGCGAAGACTTTATGCGGGGCCCTTGGACTGCACGCACTATAATCCGAGCGCAAGTGCCACGAGAGATGTTTTGGCGCAACAGGACAAGAATTATTTCTCCAATTGACATATTATGATAACTATTGACGAACTTAAGGTTGTGCTGTACTTGCCGAATTCAGGAGTATTGTGGAATGAGCTGGCTGGCCTTGGCCAAGCACCCAGGGGAAGTATGCTTTCCGATTTATCAGCTCGTCTCCATGTTCACTTGTCTCAGCTACCCCTAGGTATTTTAGTCCTGCTACGAGTAATCTTGTTTAACTTTTCTTCATGTTTGCACCTGTCATTCGGCCATTTCCTTTCCAACCGGGCCGGAGATCTTGATGCCAAGCGCCTAGGCCATCTCCGAATGTCCCTGGATCCGGCAAGTATCGAGAGTAATACGGTGCTCTCTCCGCGAAAAAACAAGACGGCCAACCAAGCAAACAAGCAAATATCGGCATAATCAAGGACATGACCACCCCTATCACCGGCAAACCGAGTCAACTCCGGTGCCCGAAGCAATAGGGGGGGGGTAAGTGTGTAACCCCCCCCTGGCCACAGACTGGCTTGCGTGCAAATATTCAGTCCGTCATGCATGTTCTAAACTTTAAAATAGTCGAGTCGTCTCCCTCCTGCCAATAGAAGAGATGAAGTGGGGGGGTTACAACACTCCCCCCTCCACGGCCTCTGGCACCATACCCCACCAAATTTAACTGTCGGCACAAGCCACTTCTAAGAGTTTTCCGGCAATCTTGCAGCCAAGATATCCTGATTTTAGGACATGACAATTTTTGGGCCACTAGCTTAATCCAACGACAACCCCCCCTTCAAAATCCACCTCCCCACCAAACCGAAATGAACTCACTGCTAGAAGCTCTGTGCATAAGTATCTACCATACCGTAAAAACTCTTTCGATTCGCTATCTCCGTGGACCTAGGATAGGTTTAGTTTGACAAGTCAATAGGAGTACCGGTATGCTGGTTAACGAGATCCAACACGTCCTGGGACTGATCTTATCCACCCCAGGAAAACTGACCCTTTTTAAGACCTTTGTCTCTGATTCCGGAGATACAGTCTCTTGCAGAGATAGCGAACGACAAAAGCTTTTACGGTAGGTGATCACAGCGAGGTTCTGCTCTGTAATGCATAATATTGCCAGAGAAACGGCCGAAATGAAAGATCCTGTGGGCGTATGCTCCTCCTGGTAGCCAGATCCGGCCCCACCCCGCACGTTACGCCTGGAGATCCATGCCAAGGGGGAAATCGGCGAACCGGCGTACCGGTAAGCCGGTACTCCCTCGAAGGTTCCACCAAAGCATCTTATCACACAATGACCTCTCACAAGTATTGTCCCACTTTCTAAAATCCCACCAAAAAGTGCCTGAACACAGGTAATTAGCTAGCCCATTTCTATATATCATAATAAAATATATTAAAGTGATACAGAAAATTTACATAAATTCCTGCTTACAAGAATTACTTTCACATATAATAAAAATCATAAACACTCCACATTTGCATGAGTTGCACCAGGATTTACCTATGGTAGGCAAAGTGTGATGAAAGGTGAATCCTCACCAAAGTTAGTGCCAAGCCCCCAAATTTGTATGTGGGCTTGGCATTCTATTTTAACAATTGTATCATATAGAAATGGATACAAAACCTTGTGAAATGAATATACAAAACAAATAAAAATCAGAAACAGATTCTCCTTATAAATATCTGTATAGAATAATCTTGTATAAATTTTCATAACTTTATTTTATTATTATTTTCAGTTGATGAATATACACCCACTTTGGCTGTAAAACGGGGTTTGGGACAGTACTTTTGACAGGGGAGTTTACATAGGTAGAAAACCAGCAGAGTGAGTACCGGTATAGGAAATGTAGCCTAAACCCATGCAAGGAAGGTTCGGACGATAACAATGAAAACTGTGGCAACCCAGGAAGGTTTCTGAGATCTGCTCGTGCCTGGGTGGGACCAACCGTTCTTGTCCGCTTTTACTTGTCCCAGGCCATAGGTACGAGTACCCGAAAACAGGGATTAAAGAAATAATTATACTTGTATGGCAATACATCCGTGCGCGTCTGTGCGCCCATACAAATGATTCCCCCTTCATTTTCGGGTACTTATGACCTGGGACAAGTAATGCTGCATAATCTCCGCGTGGAGTTGACTGAGCTTTCCAGCTCGCACCATAAAGCTATTTTTTCTTCTTCTTCTTCTTCTCCAATCACTCCCCATCCTAGTCAAATCCCTGATGTATCATGCCTTCTTGCAGCATGATGTGCACGTTTGGTGCAGGGAGGAATCGGGCTTGCCGGATAAAAACCCGGTCATAGGAGGACAAAAGCAACCAAAATGGCGAATTTTGACTGCGACAATCCATCACTTCTCATAAAAGTTTGGGGAATTCGAGAAACAAGTGCTTGGGTGATCAGTGCACCGCGGACTAATCCGTGGCCTCAGATTTTTGACTTGTATCTTGCTCCGTTGATATCTCAGACATATTGGCGTTTTTTTTTGGGGGGGGGGGAGGGTATCCAGGTTATTACAGTACGGTACTTTGGCCAAGGGTATATTGGAAATCTTTTCCTCGCGCAACCAAGGCCCTAGTTAGCCTCACGCAGAGATGGTGTAGCATTACTATCGATTTCGAAAGGATCGTCAGTGCTGGAATTTCGAGAATGTTGTCTGTGCTGAGCCTAAAGTTTTCGTTGTTTTTTTATTTTTACCACACCTCCAACGCAATTTCCCACAACGCAATTTACTACTTCTACTAGTACTTTTGGCTACTGCACGAACTCTTACCTCTCTCCGTTAGAAAGCCAACCCAAATCCCTGCCATGGCGTCAGGAGAAAGAAGGGAGAAATCCAGAAAGTTCAAGAACTAACAATCCAGCGACCCCCTCGAAATAGGTGATAATATAGAAAAAGAGGAAAAGAAAAAAACAAAATAAGCTGGCTTCATCGAACTAATCCCCAAACCTATGATGCATTTAGTCGACTGTCTCCTGACTCCCTGGTACGAGTAGTTCAAGCTACTACTCTAGTTTCTGTCCTAGCCCTGCCCCAATTCTCTGACTGACTTCCTGTCTGTTGGGGGAGGTCCTCCAGCGGAACTAGGGAGATCCATAGACTATCATACTCCCTCTCTGGGCATGAAGAGCTAAAGGTAATTTGAACTGCGGTAAGTCAAGTTACGGAGCGGAACCCCGCGAACGTTCTCGGGGGATCTCCCTCCTTCCCTCCCCCCCTGGCGACACTTATCGATTGATTGATTGACTGGTCCGGGGAACCTCCAACCCAAACCCATGGAACCGGCCCCTAAGTTACCAAATAATGCAACGCTACAGGATAAAAGGGGGTAAATTTCAATCAATAAATAAACATCTTCCCGTAATGTAAGCCCTTAAAACAACATTTTCCAACAGACTACTGTTGACAAATTACCGCTCAAACCCACAATGGCTGGCTAAAACATCATCACACTATGCTTGCTCCATCATACATGCCGGGAATCTAAGGATGAAGAAATTTATGCTTAGCCCAAGCAAAGTCATCTTACCCCTAGAAGTGGAGCGAAAGGTTTTATCATAATACCGTGAGATCACATATAATCGATCATATATAGTCCTGCATCTCCGCCATGCCTCTAATCTCCGCACTCAGGGACAGGAGGGATTAGTATTTTCCCTGCATAGTGAAGCCTGAGCATGCTGAATGTGTTGGATCTTGTTAACTTGTATTCGCGGTTCTGGTAACCTGTCAAAACAAACCTATCACGGGTTGATGCCCCAATTCCCTCTGATGATCTGATAGCTGTTCCTCACGAGATTTTACTGTATCACTTTCTCACGGGCTGCTAGTTTGCTATTCCTTCAACCCCCTCCCAATTTTTCCCCTTCTCTCTATGCCACTGTGGGGCCTAGGTCGGCCCCACCTAACCAAGATAGGCAAGTTCATACGGCTAAACTGCCGGTAGAATAGGAATGTTACAGGTGTCACGGGAGATGTTTTCGCACGAGACAAGGGTTTGTCTTGTAGGTGAACCTAAGTTAAATGTTCATTAACCTTCTAGGGTATCATGCTTTTGCGATAAACCGCGCGTTGGAGGAGGGGGAAAAAGGGAAACAGATGGAGGAAAAAGGAAACAGATGGAGGAAAAAGAAAAAAAAGAAACCTCTCGGGGGTCAGTGATACTGTAATTGCCCCCGGGGAGAACCATGTCCGGACCCCGCTCGGTAACTCCCGTCTTACTATTCGCCCAAGTCTTCCTTGCAACTTGTCACAACCCGACCGGCACCGGGCGGGGGACTCGTAAGCTGGCATGCCGTAAGACCTCGTCAGGCTCGCCATCGGATTGCGTAAGGGAAATCGCGATGCTAAACACAATAGGCTTAACAGTGAAGCTTAACAAAATTACGAGCAAAAGCACCACTCTATGATAGAATTACATTACCTGAACATTTGTGTCTAAGTTTAGGGTGGGTGCTTGGATGTGCACGGACAACCTCCTATTCGAATGCGAGTTTTTGATCCCTATTTTCAGACACCCGAGTGCAAGAACGAATAGTACTTTTGATGGGCATTTCTGAGGGCGATCCAGTGGGGAAACCTAGATAAGCTACCCCGGAAAACACCATTCCCTCTTGGGGTGCTTTGTCTTGGATTCGGGAGGAGCTAAGGCCCGAACGGCCGATAGTGGATTTAACGAGTTTTTGTGGCAGTTGGAAATAACGCCAGGACCTCGAGACTTTCCCCCTTTTGGATCAAGCTAAAGTATCTCCTTCTCTCTCAGCCCTCAGTCGGGGTAGATAAAAGAGAAATAAAAATGCGGCTTGCATAAAGTACCAAAGCTTCTTACGAGTACAAGCCAAGATCTTTGGAAACTGGTGTGAGACCCAGAAGTGGTATGCGATCGCTCCGCCTTGCCCCTTGTACGAGCAGAGCTTACTAAGAGGGGCAACTCCAACGTCCTAGCGAGTTTTTTACGTTGCACAGGTGCTGTTCTCGCACAATACCGTGACGTTCTGCAGCAGGCAGGAGATGTGGTTGGACATATGTGTAAAGTACCGTATGCAGTAAAGAAATTACTCGCAGGAGAGCTCGAGTACAGGCTTCCTTGCGGCACGACGAAACTGGGCGGATGACAGACAGGGGTAGTTGGTGGGCAAAAGTGAATCTGTTCAGGTTCAGGTACTGTGATACCCTGTAGGCGGGAAGCGCATCCGGGTTCCCAGTAACTTTAAAGGTCGGAGAGAAGGCCGGTGACGGGGAATAGGGAGCACTCATTTTTCTGTTGGTCGCTGTGTGGATTCTGCTCACTGCGCGCGGGCGAGCGAGGGATTAACAGATGCGAACGTCGCGGGATGGGAGCGGTGAGAAAAATTTTCGGGACAAGATGGATTCCCTAACTTCTACCGGAGGGAGAGGTGGGGCGGGATGATTGGATGGATACCCTAGGGGAATTCTTCAGGACGAAGGGATTGTGAATTCTAGCTTATTGCTCAGGTGTGTGTCTTGATATAACGATGTTCGTTTCTTGTCTACCGCATCAATCTAATACGATGCTTCGAGATAGGATCCGCAATACAATACCGGTGCTGAACCGGGCTCGATAGCGGTATCCCGAACACACCACCTAACAGCTACCACCACCAACCCTCCCAACCTCTCTCGAAGCCCTCTCCCTCAAAACCCCTTTGAGCACCTTCCCCGTAGCATTCTTCGGGATCGCGTCCACAAAGACAACCCCCCCTTCAAGCCTCTTGTAGGTCGCGACCTGACTCTTGACAAACTCCTTGACCCCGTCCTCATCCAACGACACCGTCTTGTCTGCGGTGTTCCCGGGACGTAGCACGACGTATGCCCTCGGAAGCTCGCTTCCATATTCCTCCAGGACAACCCCTATCACGGCTGCGTCTAGTATTTGCGGGTGGGCCAGAAGCAGGCCTTCGATCTCTACCGGGGCGACCTGGAAGCCCCGGACTTTGATAAGTTCCTAGATGTGTGGGAAAAAAGTAGCTTGTTAGTTTGCGCAATGAACTACCATATATTCTCGTAAAAGTCGGATTAGTCCTAAGGAGGGTCTGCCTAATTGCCTTTTGCTGCCATATTTGGTTAAAGTGTGACAATGTCTTCTTGCCCTCTAGTTGACTCGCCTGCCTTAGCTCCAACCCGACCTCTCCGAGGAGATTCGGCGACGAACTAAGGTAGCGTCATGTAGCGGACTACTGAGTAGAAGTTTTCGCTAGTGTAGCGGCTATAGCCGGCGCTTTGGGAGGGAATTGGGAAAATGGAAAACAGTGCTACTGCAGCAACCGAACCTTTTTCCTGTCTATCAAGTACCATTTCTTGGTCTCCCGGTCACAGTACCCTACATCACCAGTGTGATAGAACCCGCTCTGGTCCCAGGCTGCCTGGGTGGTATTCGGGTTTCCGAAATAGCCTTTTGTAATAGTCGGACCGCTGTGGCATCGCACGTATCGCACATACTATCAGCTAAGGGACCCCAGAGAGATGCCAGAATGGAGAGAGCGTTGCAGATGCGGCATCACATTGTGGGGCATATGGCGGCGATGGGCGGGGCGGCAGCTTGCTTGCTTACCGTAGGCATATTTCGCCAGTGACATTGTAGTCGCTAATATCTGCTCCTTCGTCGTCTACGATCCTGCCCGTTTTGAGGTGAAGGAAATAATAGTATTAGGGCTCGCTCGCTCCGTAACCGAGAATAAGAAAGGTGTAGAAATGATCTCACATACTTGGCTTCAATGCCTGGTATCAATCTACCCACGCTCCCAGTATCGTCGACTTCCGGGTGATTAAATTTAGTAACGATGCAAGTTGCCTCCGTCATTCCCCATAGTTGGGTGATCCTTGGTTCGTCCTCTTCTTTCCCCTTCACGGGTTTGATCTTCCGGATCAACATCTTCTGGATATCAGGGTTCAAAGCGAATGCAGCCGAAATCACCGTTCTCAGCGACGATATATCGTACTTATCCGTCAGCGGGGATTTCACGATTCCGACGGCGATGATGGGCGGGAGGGACGTGTGCGTTGCTCTGTACTTTTGCACAGTGGAGAGCCAGGTTTCCATCTCGAACCTCCGGAGGACGTATCCGGTCCAAGGCATTCGGAACATACTCATGAAGACCAGGGGGACGTTTGCAATGTGGAACATGGGGAGTTTTAGGGTCAAGATTGGCTATCATTCCATGTTATAGCTTAGCTCGGGAGTGCAGCAACTGAAGATGGAATAGTGAACCTACATTTTCGGGTCCCTTCTCAGTTTCATGCGCAAGTTCATGCTGCGCTACAAGACTGTAATGCGTGATCTCAACTCCCTTCGGTAATCCCGACGTTCCGCTGCTAAAGAGTCTGCAAGCAACTGTATTCTCCGCTATCTCTTTATCATCAAACCTTATCCAATCCTCCCCTTCTTCCCCAGAATCGAGTAACTCCTTCCAAGACCTCTCCCCAGCGGGAACACTTTGTCCCTTCCTAGGATTGAACACATACACCGCTTTAACACTCCCCTCCGGCAACCCCTCAATCGCCGCCCGGACATTCACCAGCATTTCCGGCTCGGAAATCACAATTCTCGATTGCGACGTCGCGATATGGTGGATTAATTCACGCGGAGTGTACGACGGGTTTGAGCCCGAGAACACCCCGCCGGCGCCTATTATGGAGAGCCCGAGGAGGGGGTAGTATATCTGCCGGGCCGACACCCCCACATTAGCTCGTTACCGGGAAGCCGATTCGGAACAGGGGGGGTTACGTCGTTGAAAGAATGTATCAGCACGCAATCCCCCTTTTCCATTCCCGCTGCCTTCAAGCCCTTGATTAATCTCCGGATTGTGTTACGGGCGCTGCCGAAGGTTACGTAGCGGGAATCATTGTTCGCGTCGATTAGGACCTAACGTATTCAACATCTTTGGCTCCTAGCTTCTATCACTATCAAAATGGAGCAGGAGAAATTACCTTCCGATCATCCTCACATCTCGGCTCATCGAACATCCATGATAAGATGTCCTTCGTAGGGATCGGTGGTGGAGCAGGTCCTTTAAAGAATGCGGGCTCCATGGTTTTGTTTCACTGTTTTTCTTCCCTTCCCTTTATAACTCGGGCTGTCAGATCCGCACCGCGCCTCAGTCGGGGCCACAGCAGTGCTTAAGTATAATAGCGTACGTTACTACCCCGCACCTATATGCCCTTGACTGCCTGCCTGCTCACCTACCCACCTCACTTCTCTCCCCGGACTGCAGGCCGAAAGTGATAGGCGGATGGATAATAATAATAATAATAGGGTAGACGTCACTAGCACACAGGTACTCGAGTAGGAAGTAACTCCGAAAAAAAAATAGCCCTTACCTCCCGCCCTGCATGTCGGGGTTCAATTGCCGTAGCGGATGTGAGGGAATACGCTTTTCACGTGGCATGAGTGCTTGTATCTCGAGAAATGCGTACCAACAGGGCCGGTATGATACATACATACCCGAGCACATACGAGACGGGAGAATGGGAGATCTGCATGGCGAGGTGCGGTACCAACAGCTACAAGTAGCTTTGTTTCACGCGGTCGGGCCAGGGTTAGAACATATTAATACTTGTCCCAGGCAAGTAGTATCCGGGAACAGGGATTCACGAAATATATTGCCAAAGATCAGTGCGTACCTAAGCGCCCATGAAAATCCTCACCCGCTTTCGGACACTCCTTGCCTTGGGCAAGTAGCACGAGCCCCTCAGGAGAAAAGAAGCCTAGATATCGGCGTTCCAGAAGGCTCATGGGCGAGATGGAGGGAAAGGATTTAACTTCGCGATACTATAGCCTGTCGGTCCTTTCCCTCCTCTCCCGTAGTATTAAAACCCCTATGTATGCTCTAAAGTAGACGAGCGAATGGTGTGTGATTTCCTATTCCTCATCTTCTTGAATGTCTGCTTAGCTGAGAGTGCGCTCCCTTGACATTGTGTTAATTTACACGATAGCCTGGGATGGAGCTGGTAGGGGAGGCACTTGAACTAGATATTGAAATTCTATTGCACTTCCATAAACCCTCAGATCTATCCCCTGTACATATAAGATAAAACAGTCTTTAGCCTACCTGATAGAACATCTGCTCCCTCCAGCCCTGACCAAGCCCACCAAGGCCGGGACGGGGAATGTCAACTGTCAAAGGTCATGGCGCGTCCCGTAAAAGCACACAATTACAAGAGCAAGGCACACACATTGGCAGGTGCCGTAAGTCATTAATGGGTGGCACAGATTCACTCTTCCTCCAGGACGGGAGCTGTATGGGAGGGTGGGGTTCAGTCCCCTTGGGTCGTCGGGATGTGGGGCCGCAGTGGGGACGGGTGGTTACGAGTGAGAATGTGTGCCCCAGCCCCTTACTTGCTCCAAGGGGAAAGGATACATAAGGTTGGGGTGCGAATCACTTAAGAGCGCAGTCGAGTAGTGGTGGAGTCCACTTCTGTGGAACAAAACAACAGATCACATGTCATTGCTTGTGAGAATTTGATCTAAACCACAGCTCACCCTGCTTCTTGCCTCCGTCCATCGCAGACTACGGGCCATCAATGGGATGCATCAACTGAGTTTATAAACCCTGGCCGTATTTCCCGAAAACAGCTTCTCCATAGCATCCTTATCCTGACTTAACTTCAGCATCACCTTTGTCGCCAATCCGTGCCATGTCTCCCAGGCACTAAACTCTCCGGCTGGATAAATCTTTTCGAACCCCATCTTGCAAACGGGCCAATCGCTCCCCCAGATGACCCGGTCAGGACCGAAAATAGAAAGGACTTCCGAGATCCAGGGCGTGACGTGGGCGATTACTGCATCCTCCTTTTGGGAGGCGGAGAGTTTGGAGAATGACTCGTCGTGAGGGAGCTCTGCGAATATACCAGAGACTTTCATAATGATGGAGGGGTGGGAAGTAGCGAGGGCTTTGAGGTTCGACTTCCAGGTTTGAAAGGTCGGATGGGAGGAGATTTCGGAGGGGGCGATTTGAAGGTCTGGTTTGCAGAGGTGGTCTAGTTAATCAAAAGTTAGCATCAGTACTGTTATTATCATGGGTATAAGAGTAGGTAAACTGACTAACAACAAAAGCCCCGACACCCTCAGCACCCTCAGAGCCTTTAACAACCTCTTGAATAGCCTTAACAGCTTCTTCCAGTTGCCACAATCCACCACTCCTGGTATCGACCCCAATTTCAACAACAAATCCCCTTTTCCACACCCACCCCATACTCTCCAGGAACTTGACTTCACCAATAGTCCCCGAGGGCTTATCCTGCACCAGATACCTGAACCCCTTCAACATCCCCTTCTTCTCGGTGCCCCCTTCCCCTTCAACACCCAGCAACTCATAAAACCTTTCCACGGCCGAAGCCCCAAGATTCATCGGAGCCCATGGCACAATTCCAAGGATGTACTTGCCATTAGGGTGCGTCTTTGAAAGTCCATATACAAACTCGAACTCCTCTAGCGGCCATTCCCACGCCTTCTTCAACGCGGCAGTGTCATTTCCAGAGATTGCTTCATCAGAGGGGATGGCGTAACGTCTATCCGTCTCGATGAAAACAAACCCCTTAAAGTCAGCGAGCTTAGAAGGAGGGATACCAGAGAGATATTCTGGGATGGAGTTTTCCTCGTAGAGAGAGTTTTCTGGGGTTGACCAGGCGAGGTGTGGGAGGTGGTCTCTAGTGAAGAGGTGAATATGAGAGTCAATTATCGGTGGCATCTTGAACTTGATCTGGTTATCTCGTCGGCTGGTTGAATGGCGGTTTCGTTTGTTGTTTCTTGAAGAAGAGAAAGAACGGAACCTATCGTCAAATTTGTTTGCTCTAAATTTGTAGGAGATGGGGGAACGCACGAAAAAAGGGTTTCCTCTCCCTCGTCACAATCAAGGTGCGGTAGGGCAGGGGGTACGTAGTGCGGTAGGAGGGAGTCGGGAATTTACCCGGAATCGTTCTGCCTGGCGGTTAAATAGGTCCTTGATTTGGTTCGATGCACAAAGGAGATGTAAATAGGTTACTTATAATATAGGGGATATTACTATTGAGGATATTGCTCTCAACCCGCGGTTGATGGCATCAGATTCATCTTAAAGCCCAACATCTTATAATAGTATTTAAGCACCCTTCTCTTCATTTCTAATTAGGATGATTAAATCAACCTTATTTTCCTTAGTCGAGGGGGAATTTTGCTATAAAAAGGAATGGTTATTTCTCGGGGCTCTTTCGGTCCCGGGCATAACATATCGGTTCATTGCCTGCATTGCCCTCAATGACCTCATGGTAGAGTAGATCTGACGGAGAGTATGCTAGCATAGATTTTAGGGCTATTATGAGAAATGAAGTTTGGTTTCGCACTGGTTTTAAATATTTCGTCGGAGCTTATATCAATCCTATAGAAGTAGTTTCCGTACTGGCATTGGCTGTGCTGGTAATTCAACTTAACACAAATAGACATGTGATACACGTATTATAGTACCATCAGTCCGCCCATTTCCCCCACACTGTACCACTGGCTCCTTGTTAGCGTACCTTTTTGGGGGGACTAGGAGCAAATACCTTGGTTGTGTCCCCAAGCTGGTGCATGCGGTGCAGTACAGGTAGTACTCACCCGTCCCCGCCAAGAATACCTCCGTGAGCCGAATATTTGGTGAGAACTCCAGCGAAATATGGGCTGGCGGAGGTATTCTTGGCAAAGACGAGCGAGTAGTGTTTGGGGAGAGCAGTAGTTGCAAGGGTGCCTCTATCAAGACCAAATAATGGGATTACCGGCTGACAAAGCGATTAGTAATTTTCTGGACCTGTGACTTTCTATTTCTAACACAGCACGATCTGAAAGAAGCTGTAAATTATGGGTTTGGTTTTTGTTCCTTGATAGCTTCAGCCAGGGTCCCGCGTTTAGTCTTGATTTACACTTTACCTAAGAAGGCTGCTCTCCGTCGATGTTGGTGTCTCAGATATTCCAAGTATCATAATCGATCTATTACTCGATTGACCTCTAGGAACTCTAGAAGGGGGACGTGTCATCATTGGTCCCATGCCACGACCGCATATTGTCCTCTCACCAGAACATCAGACATAAACAGTCTGACCAGATCTCCTTAGTGTGGACCGGTCTTAACGATCCGACCCCTGGGCACACCGGTTTTTCCGGTGGTGGGTGCCGGAGGTGAAACGGTAGGGGGAACTGGAGGAAGAAGCACTTGAGGGATTCGGGAAGAGCAGCAGCCATGACTGGTCTCACCATACCGCCGCTAAAGTGTCCGGTTACAACACACGGGTAGCATTAGCATTGTGTCTCGCGACTACGATCTTGGCCGTAATGGCGATTGCCTGAAAGTCTAAACTACAATCATAGTTGGGGGTCGCTGCAGATGCGACTTACCGCATTCTTTTGGGATAGTAGTGCCGATGCTCGGGTGACTTTGTAATGGAAAACATATCAGCGATAGCCGAGCGCAGTAAGTTAGAGCTTATAAAGGCTAACGTCATAATGAAACCGCATTTTTCCCCAAGGGGTTCCTAGGTGCTTCCCTGAACCAGTGCGCCAATGGATTCCGACCACAATAGCGGGCTTGAGGGAACGTTGTTTGGTGCCGGGGAATTTTTTAGCCAGGGCTCACGCCCGCGGCGAAGGTTTGAAGACCACATCTAGGTGCTGGTAGAGGCGGTGCCTAACCTAGTAACCCGGGTCTGAGTGTCGGCGAGTGGGGTATGCCTGCAGAGAGGAGAGACAAGAAAAGAGAGAACGATCTAGCTAACAGTCAAGTTCTTAGTTAAGGAAATCTAGCGTGAGGCAGGAAAATCTGTTCTTTTATCCGCATCGGGAGCATTTTTGCTAATCACAATATCCAAAAGCCTTTGTGATAGGCATTTTCTATGCGAACTCCCACACCGTTCCCGGACAGGGTTAGGGATTTGGAAAAGGGAAAAGTGGATATGCCCTCTGCCGAACGCTCTTTAATTTATCCCGTTGTAGTGTATGTAGGGTAGAGTTTTCCCGCAAGTTATTGTGGTGGACCAAATCATGTAATTAGCCTATCCAGCCTACCGACCACTCCACACAATGATGGCAACAGCGAATTACAAACGAGGTGAAAGAACATAGCGGGCACCATCATCCGTGATTTTCGAGTATGGCATGGGTAAGCTCCATATTCGTTCCTAGGGTAATGAAGAAACGGGAGGAGAGAGGCTAGGAGCAGAGCACCGTTAGGACTTGAGCTCTGGTGAAAGGGTATGTCAATATGGGGAGAGATAAACCCCTAGAACTCGGAGCATCTGAGGGAATACAAATATAAGCTTAACTATGAATTTATGGAGTTCTCTGAGACACTGACTTTAGGTTTGAGCAGATACATTTCGAGGGGAATCTTGGAGCGCTTGTTGGGGAGAGATCATAATCCATCACTCGGTAGACGAGACATCCCTTCTAGGGTCATCCACTAGAGACATCGAACCTCGGGTTGGAGCACGGCCATAATTTGAGCAGAGATGTTCGCAAACTTGACTTAAGTGTTACATGAATGCTGGTTTCCCTTTTTTGCAAACTTTCCATCACTGCTCTACTCGGAATGAGGGCATTGTGCCAACTCTACCTTAGAAACTTCACCAGGGGGGGGTGTTCGTGTCGTACTCATGATCCCTGAGCGGCTGGGCGGTATTTAAGATGTTGGGATGAGAGGTAATGACGGGAGCGGGGGTTTCCCAGAATGAAGTGAATTGGAGAGCGGGGAGTTGTTGAATGCAATAAGCATTATACACAGGGTCTAAAGGTGAACGCTATAAGAAGAGTATTGTTGCAATATGCGGTCGGGATTTGGGCGGAGAAAGGATGATAGGTAACGGCTAAGATCATTGAATACTATAAACCGCTACTACTAGAATGATAGGAAAGATATAAACCAGCTATATAGTGAAGGTGTTCAGTCCTACACCTACCACCGGGATTCCGTAACAAAGAACAAAGACATTTAAAGAAAGTATATAGGAACAAAAGGAATAACAAAGGAAGTATGACACCGCATCTACTGGTCAAATCCGACCCGTCGCTAGTAACCACTATTCTCTGTCAGGTTAGCAGCTTCAGATCCTCTTATGCTTTGTAACATTGGTTAATACGGATCGAAGTTTTGCTTGGAACGTAGAGATAATTTCAAGGTTAAAGACTGTTCACGCATCATGTATTCACTATTCTCCGTTTGCCTAGTTACTTCATATTGCTAACCTCTATAGTATTTTTTTTACACCAACCTTCATGCGAGCTAGTCAACTCTAGCGGCGGGTCGAATTTGACCAGAAAATGCGGTATAAAGATATCTGAACTCGGACCAGGCTTGAGAACAAAAATGTAAACAACTAGAGAAGCGTTTGAGAGGAGAAAGAAACCATATACCAACAAGTATGAAAGGTGATGACTAAGGCTAAGAAGTAAGGGGAAAATAGAAGGATATACAAAGGAAAGGATTTAACGCTGGCTCACTCTGGGGTATCATAGTCTAAGTGTGTCCGGTGGGTTGATATATACTAACCTTCGAGTGTATCGATCAAGAGGGCCCCGGATCCTCAACACCCCACATAATACCATCCTGCCAGCTGGAGGTCGACCGGCAATTGCCCCCCTAACGTCCCATTAGAGAGAATTCCAGTGCACAAGGCTCATGTTGGAGATAGTGACACAAGTACTAAGCTACTAACCTAACTCAGACAGTTACTAATTATTCAATCTATACTGAAGCTCATAAACTATGCAGTCCCTACCCAAGTAGAGTTGCTCCTCATAGGCGATACCCCCCATTTGGGCCCAGCATGTGCCCAATATCAATCATACATACATAAATACTATAGCTCCCCAAATATAATCCATACATTAATCCTCGACCAGCGCGATAAGTTAGGTAACTATCAATTCAACAACACAGTGCACCATTACCCCAGACAGCCCCCATCTCACAAACCCATCACTCCCGCATCGAACCCATCATTAAAGCCCTGCAGCCTCCTTAACCTCTTCAAGACTAGTATCTGAAATCTGCACGCGGTGGACATAGCTATTAAAGATTCTATCTGTGCCATCAGGCGCAGCTTCCCCGGTATATACCCCACTAGGTGGGCAGTACTTGGTCCCATCATTGCTGCCCCCCGCAGCTTCTCCACGGTAAATACCGAACTTAGGAGAGGTATCACCGGTGAGGAGGAATACCTTCTCAAGACGGTTACCGCCTCCATGGGCAGCATTGAACTTTTGCTGCTTGCCGTCGACGTAGAACTCTAGCCACCCCTTTCCCTTGTTGTTTGTGTTGATAACGAAGCCGAGGGAGTGGCTAGTTTTTCCTGCTGAGAGCGGGCCGGTCCAGACGATTTCGCGGTTGGAACCGTCGGTGCCTGGGATGGTGTATTCAATTACGAGATCGAGCTTGGAGTTGAAGTGAACGTAGAGAGGAATGTTCTGCTTCGGGGCCGCCTCCTTGTCCCATTTCTTCCTGTGGGGAGTTAGAGTGATTCGTGGATTGGTGGGTAAGGGTGAGATAAGTGCAGTATTTACCATTGAAAGATGACGAGTCCATTATGGGCCTTTTCAAGACGGAAGTTGTACCCAATGTAGTAAGTCTTATCCTCGATAGCTTTGTTCTAAGATAGACGTCCATGTTAGCACACAATTGAACTTTTATTAGGGGAAACGTAATCGTACATCGGAACCGGCCATAGCCCTAACCTCCGCTCTTCTGAAGTGAGGGTCGCGATGGTAATGCAAAGCATCCGTTCCGGTAGCGGGATCCTTCTCAGTTCTGATAAAAGCAGCGTTTCCTGCACTGGTGAGCTTGCAGCCTAAGTTTTGGCCTTCGAGCTCGGGAATACCGAGAGCGCTCGGATGGTCACCTCCTTTGAAGTCAATGATGAGTTTCGCTGCCGCGAGCATGAAGGGGGAGGAGGCAAGTGTCATGATAAGAGAGAGCCTCATTGTGGGCTGAGTGTTGATGTATGACCGGATTGGTGTGTGAGAGAATAGTAGTAAAGAGCGAATGTAGGCTAAGTCGACGATTGAAACCGAGACTAGTTGATAAAGTGAAGGGTTGATATCCGGCTCGGATGGTGAGGTACTTTGTAGAGAATATACAATACTAGGGTCGGATGGTCTACTTAATATTGCTAGCTTACGATATTTCCCGTCCTGGGTTCTTGGGGGACTGGTAGGACAACTAATCTCAGCTCAAAAGCGATATTCCCCGTGGATCATGGTTGGCGGTTGAGGATCCGTTCAACCAAGGCTTGAAGTCTTAGTCAGCTAGTCCTTGCAATAATGACACAAGCTGCAGCAGGTGCCGGGCTAACTAATCCAGAAACAAGAGCACCCTAATGTCAAGATTCAGGAGTGCTTACTGTTCCAGTAGCAGCTGCTTCGGTACACAGATAAGCTCGTGACTAAACAAACGAACTTTAGTAATTCTATTGAAATGGGCAGGTGGGCTACTGAATCTGGTCGGGTTCGGCCCGTTATGGGTTGTAGTGATTAGTATACAAAGGGGGGCTTTACAAATTGAGGTTTTAATGATTGTCAAGGTACTATAGGAGTATTGGAAGTATTACATACATCCGAGATTGGGCTGTCCACGAGGGGTATTCCAGCAGAACTTCCTACCAGGTTAAAATGCGCATTATCCCTAGGAATCTGGGCCCAGCCTGTTGCCCCCGATGAACTTTGGCTGAGCAAGTTGCTGCATTATAGCCACCGCTTTTTAGGGGGTGTCCATTTGTGTACTGTACCTACCTAATTAGATCTCAGGAAAGAAACAAGAGCTATCTCAGATATTCCTTCCTGCCTCGGCTGACTGTATCTGGCTTCGTGGTGTACAATTTGAACCGCCACAGGTGCCGGTTCGTGTGCATCCCCCATGTATTCTCTTCTCTGATCCAGCTATCAAGTAATCCTGGTTGGTATAGCATTCGAAAATCGCAGGACGCATAACCAATTCCCAACCTTTCCAATTAGACCACAAGACCTTTTCATTCAGGCAAAACGACCGGAGCTTTCTTAGCCAGTTTCACACGGTAACGCAATCCTTGTGTTCAGGCTGAACAGAACTTCTGGCCCTCCCGAAACCCCCTAGCCAGATCGCAGCATGACAAGGGTAAGACCTTATGACGTTCTTGACCCCCCGTTGAATTTGCACTTCCTGTGGACAACGGAAAAACCAGCATCCGCTCAAGCACCGGTAAGATACCTATATAACAAAAATGGATCTTTGCATTTTCCATGTGTTTTGGAGCTAAAACAGATCTTGCGGGTAGCTGGTGTCTGTGAATTTTTACCTGCACTAACTCAGGAGTCACCGCGAATCCAGGCATAGGGCGACCCATGCTGGTGGGGAGACCCCTGCACAGTACCTCAATCTTGGGCACGGACACTTGAGGCTCCAGCCTCGGTGCAATTATTAGCCTCACGAAATCGGGCCCGGAGCACGCAACCATGCGCAGTCGCGTAATTAAAGCTACAAGCTTGGATGTAGCTTATCTCGACTACATCCCTCGGATGCTGATGGGTTAGGGTCCTGCCTGCTGTCTCGTTCTTGATCATCTTGAATTTGCACAGCAAGCTAAAATGAACCACCTACATAAAAATCAAATTTCGGGCACGTTAGCCCCTACGATAGAATAACACCCCCCGAATTCATAGTTTCAAGAACCTTGGAATAAAATGTAAACCACCGCTCCCTGTTGACCCGGAAGTGCGGGCTGGGCGATCATGCTGTGTCTTGGAGTTGAGTTGTTAGGAGGGGGAAAACTTGGTTTGTCTTAGCTAAGGAGCGAAGCCTCGCAAGGTGGGGTATATGTACGTAGAAGAATACAGTCGACCCTACCGCAGTTAACGTTCGCGCGGAAGCCTCCTTTCTTTTGTGATCAAGCCGTACGCAGTGGATTTTGTGCCGTTGTTTGGAAGCAAGCATGCTCAGAATGCGGCTGCACGGCGGGACAAGGAAACAGACTGTAAAGGACCTCCCTTCAGAATGCGATCGCCTGAATTGAAATGTGGATTTGTCCCATTTAGATACCTACTACACCCAGAAACCTCTAAAGCCCGCCCCCCACTCCATGGAGCTCCCCCCCCGTCAGATCGCTATTTACGCCCATCCCTCCTAACGTGCCATAGTACTCGGTGCTCCGTGATTCTCATACAGTTCTGGCGTTGAACAGGCATACCGGACATGATAAGGTGAGTTATGTCACACCATCGCTTTTGTTCGTCGGCTAAGGTGTTAACCAAGTAACCTTCTTAAATGCTAAAAAGTACTCGAGTACCGCAATAGCCGATGCACGAAGTTTCGGCCTTTAACGGCTTTCGAAAACCATGTGAAGCTGATAAAGAGCTCCTATCTTGGGAAAACTTGACTGTCCAGTCAGAGAATAGGGGGAAATGAGGTGGGGTAAAGCGTTATTCATCGGGGCCTCCGCCGCTGTGCTCGAGTACGCCTCGAGAGTGGGGGGTTTACAAAGAAACTGGCAATGGCTCCAGTCACAATACCGGTGGCTACGTTCTGAGCCTGATTAGGAAATGGGCCGGGGCGCCTCTGAGGGGGCGGGATCCTGATTCGACTCCTCTCAGGATTCTCTAGACATTTCGTTCGTAAACTATAGGAGCTATCACCAATCTCAGTATACCAGCGCCCCTAAGAGAACCCTCAGGCGAGCAATGAGAAGGTGTAAAATAAAAAGGCGCTACTGGCATTCAGGAAGGCCGCTGCTGTTTATAACCCACCCTCTTAGTCACACAGCAATACCCATCAAAAATAAAGCGAAGGAAACGCACATCACCGCTTAACATAACCCCCCAATCGCTGACGCTGTTACCGTACTCAAATTGTAACCGTCAACAGACCTCATAATAGACCGCGAACAGATAGCTAACGCGAGGAGGTCTTCCCCCATACGCGGGGGATTTGACGAGGCTCATCTGCATGTAATACCAAGGATGTCTCCACACACACAAAAAAGCTTAGTACCCCCATCATATGCCGGTAATACTTGATCCAATTGATAGGGCGGAACAGGCCCAAATCAATTGGCTCGTGTGAGAGTGCTCTGAGACCGGATAGGCAAACGCTCGCCGGTTTTTAAATCTCAAGCCACCATAAGAACCCGAATGGGAGACAAATATGCCAAGACTTTGGAATTCCCCTTCTCATCTGCACGCGGGGAAGCCAGTTAAGAGAGGGGACACTCACAGCGGCTTACTAAGCTATGCAACTGCCTCGTCCTATGATAGCAAACTTATCTTCTGTCCGGGCTCCTACGGCAGCGCTATCAATAAAGCTGCATGGAGGCTGAAACTGGTTCTTGTGACTTACTCAACGGAAAGGATTTTCTTGGACATGTGGATACATCCCATGATCCCACGATTATATCTGTGCCGGAGACGGGGGAGTGGGGGGGGGCTTGGGTTAAGTTAGGTTGTAACAGTAACGTTAAGGCATAATCCGGAGGCGGAATTCAGCCGGAGTACCGATTCCGGCTTTCGCCCATTCACCAACCACAAGCCTCCATACTGAAAACCATCAACTCCTTTGCTCTCTCTCTCCACTCTATTCTCTATCTGGCGCTCTCATCGAACCTATAATCAGCATCATGCCACCTGTCTCGAGTGACCGCTTATGATTCTACAACCCACCTTCTATCCTCGGTCCCTACATATCGTCTAAAGAGGCTTGCTCGGGCATAAATCCCCGGTTTCGCTTCATTCACCCTGATGCATGCAAAGTATGATACTCAAGCGGACGACTCGTTTCACCGCTGCTTTGCATGGGGGGGTGTGTTGGCGCGGTCCAGCGTAAGTTTAATTCCGGGAAGGGTTGGGAGCCCTTCTTTTCCTTTCCTTTCCTTTTTTTTTTTTTGAACGCGGGACTTTAGGGTGGGCGGCTTGGCCCGAATAGGTAGTGACAGCCATGACGTACTGCAGGCTGGCGATAACGGCTTCTTTTTTCTCTTTCTTTCTCTCGTTCAGAATATTACGAATTTGCGGCTTGACCTAGGCCCAAGAGCGATTATCACGGAGAAAAAAAGAAAAGAAAAAGCAAAAACAAATAAAAATCAAGATCAGAAAGAGGTGAGCGAAACCATGGGGAGCAAAGAAAAAAAAAAAGGGAGGTGGGGCGAAGAGAAGTATTTGCTTGGGTCGGTCAGAGGTCAAGGCAAAGTGACGATGGAATGAAATGATTTTGCCTATCTGCCGATCTTCTCGTTAGCCAGGGTCACAATTGGGCTATATCTGTGGGGGCGCCCCAGCCAAACTACTCGAGTCTCCCCCTACATGGAATTATGCATAACCATTTAAATAACTCTTCCCTCCCCCCGCCTCATCATTGACCCTTCCTTTTCCCCCCTTCTGCTCGAACCCTTCCTCCCTTCCTCCCTTCCTCTTTTTTCTTTAAAAGTTTGGTCTGATCTTATTGGTCGACTCAGAAATGGCGTCGAGGAACAATTCCGTTTCGACAACAACTAGCTATGCCACCAATGCCACTTCCTCCACCACGGCGACAAGCATCTCGGCACGGTCGTCGGAGGATAGGAATACGATTCTTTCGGACTTCAATCCTACTGTCGTCTTTTATATTCCGCCTCGCGGGAGTTTACCCTCGTCCAGGAATACGATCCCTATTCATGACCTTACACCATATATAAAGGTTCTCGACCGCGAGAACCTAACGAAGAAGCAGCTGAGGACTTTACACGCTACGAAGCCTTGGGAGAAGGATGGACAAGACGGTGACCAGGGATTGGTCTCACGAAGGATGGGGCTGGGTAGCGGACGCTCGGTTTTGGGGGAGTCGACAGAGTGGAGGGTGCCTTGGGATGTGATGAAGCCCGCGAAAATTAAGGGCGGTGGGGAGGAGCTGGATGTGTGGTGCGGGAAGGAAGACAGGAGGGCACAGTTGTTCGATGTGGGCAGCGCCAGGTACGTATGATTACGTCGGGATTGTGGTGTTGGAGGTTTGCAGGGGGGAGGTGAGCAGAGGCGAGAGGAGGAGGGTTACGGGATGAGGAAGGGAGGGAAGATAATTTACGGCATGGGCTTATAATGCTGGCGGTATCAGGTATGTCTGGCGATTCAACGAAGGCTCCGATCAAGTCTTGCTTGAGAAACATATGACAGACACCAGGAGCAGACACTACATTGGGGCGTTTTATATTAAAGTGAGAATTACCTCTGAAATTTCCTTGCTCTTCCTATGCACCTGCGAGGGATACTCTCCTAATAATCACCAATCACTAACCCACTTCCAATGATCAGACCACCCCATTCCCAGCGCTGGGTCCCTTGACATCGATCGGTGGGACATTAATCCTCGACGAGAGAGGACTCGACAAACTCACCGCCGTCGCAAGCGTTCTCGTACTACTAAAACGAGAACGGCAACGAAGACGCGTTGGCGGAGGAACTGTCTAATCATTTTATATATTCATTTTTTCTTTTTCTTTTCACCCTGTTTCATTTTTCCTCCATCATCTCTTCCTCTCGTTCTTTGCAATTTTTCTTCTTTTTCTTAAATCTACTCATACCCTACTTTGCTCCTACTTCTTCCCCTTTAATTCGCCTGTCGTTCATATTGCTTGTATTAGGGTTGTGTGGGGTGTATCATATTATTTGGGTGGTCGGAGTTTGGAGTTTATGTGTGCCCAGTGTACCGGTAGTCGGCACGCACTGCACTGTACTCAGACATCGGGGTGCGGTTTGCCCGCGCATTTTGTGCGAGCGAACTTCAAAGATGCTGGACCTCAAAAAGAGATAGAAAAAATAAATAAAAAGTGGTCTCAAGGTCTGAAGATCTGACCCCGCAATGGTTAGGGGGGAACGGACGGATTTAGGCGGGATATTCTTTTCACCACGGTACTTTGATCATGCTTGCACTTTCCCCCCCTCCCCCTTCTTCCTCCCGACGATATCGTTCACTCCCGCTCCCCCGGTCTTTCGGGAAAAGAAATCCTGGCTCCTTGTCACACACACACACCCCGCCCCCACCTCCTTTATCCTTATTCTGAGCATGAACGAGAAGTAAATAGGTGTTCGCTTGTTGCGTTCACGGAAAGGATGATATCATGATCAATTCATGCACTATACCGATGGTTTCCGTCTACTCGTACTTAAGGAATGAGTGAGCAAAGGGAGCACGGTAAAGAGAACGTCACGAGCCCAATTGGATGGATGTGGTTGGTTGGTAGATAGATAAACTAAACTGAGAAATCCGTACGCCCACCCTGTACCACTACCTTATCCCCCCCTTCCTCCTCCTGCTCCCCCTCCTCCTCACCGATCAAGACTATCTATTCATTTATCAGCGGATCCCTTTCCAGTAACCCCCTTGTATTGATTGCGGATGACTATTTTCACGGTAATAGAAAACATTAGCCATCTTCCTCCCCTTCGCAATAGCCATTGGGTGAGGGGGGAAACTTACAGCCAGCAATCTGCTTATCCTTAGCCTGCTCAAGCGCAGACTCATTATCCTGAGGACCTTGACCAAAGAACTTCTCCTGTACGTAATCGATCGCTATTCACCTCCCCATCCCACACCCATCTATATTAGCCCTCTCTGCCAACCCTCATCATCAAAAGGAAACAAAAGGTTTTAACAAACCCTTATCCAACCCATCCTCCTTCTTCTCCGACTCTGGTCCCCCACCGACCATTCCATGCAACCTATCCGCGAACCCACTGCCAGAGCCGGAGGAAGAACTCCCTTGCTGCTGCTGGTGGTGCTCAGTCTTTGGCTGGTTTCCGGTAGCGGAGCCCATTAGACCTTTTAACGAGTCCATTTTCGTTTATATAAAGATGGCTTTGAAGAAGGGTAGATAGAAGAGGGGAATAGGGGGAAGTGGTAGGACTTGAATTCGTATCCGTATGTTTTTTTGGAGTGTACTGTACTGTGCTATGTTGCGAAGGGGGAGGGTGTGGCTGTCTGGGAAAGAGGATGGAGGAGCGGGGATACTTATACTCGAGCACTAGCGCTAGGCTTGGGGTGTTTGGCTTTGAGTACGGTACGGTACTGCGTGGTGGAGTACGAGTAGGATAAGTCGACCGCGGGGACGAGGGTATGGCAGGGTACGATGCGGTGCGGCCCCGGGGGGGGTGATAGGCGTTGACGTCAGGGTGTGTTAGTTGGTTGGTTATGGCGGTTTATCGGATTTGAGGGAACTTGGAAGGGTGGATAGGGTAGAGTTGATTGATTGGTTGAGCGAGGGCGGCCTGCGGGGTGATCTACTCGAGTGATCTTGTCTGGGCGTTTGCGAGGGAGCGTTGGATCTTGATTTGAAAAAGAGAGACGTTGAGTCTGGGCATTGGAATGACGGTTACTTTTTTCTTTTCTTTTTTTTGCAATGGTGGCAGGGGGGTGAAGTTTTGCTGCCTCAGGATTGTCTCGTAGGCTTAGCAGTCATGGTAGCAAATTGTACTGTGTCCGAGTACGAGAAGGACATGCAGCAGTCAAGTCCATTCCTCGCGGTGCTGAAGATGAGCTGGCGTAGCAACAACAGCGGGATCAAAATCAAGATCAAAATCAGAACCGCAAACCCGGCGACGGCAAAGAGCGGGGTCCCGGAGCACAGCACTCGAGCACCGTGCACGGGGGTATCATAGCTGCCGTAGGATGGTCTAACTTCCGTCAATGCAGTGCAGTGCAGCTGAGACGGGATCAACACCTACCCATCCACCAGTGGCGAAATAACATGAGTTATCACAACTGATTGCCTTATCGCTATTGGCAATCACAAGTAAGTTTGAAACATATGCATCCGGCTCGCTCGAAACCTTTCCCTCCTCCCTCCTGCAGCGCCGAACTGTGTACTCGAGTATCGTGCAGGCTTGCTAGGGTCACCTTTGCTCGGGTGTGGTAGAGGGGACATGCTCGAGTACTCGAGTAGTGGTGCTGTAAGGTAGTATCGGGTTTTAGCTGGGGCGAGGGGGTGATTCCTGGATGCTGGGAGGAGGAAGGAGGGAGCGGGGGAAGCAGGGGTCGGATTGGGATGAGGGGCCCTCACCTAGTTGCCAGGCCGGGGTTCTATCATCGGCGAGGCCACAAGCCACCCGGACGCCCCCTCACTCAGACGGCTAAACCTGAACAGCTTTCCTATGGTAAACTTGGTAGAATATTGCAAGATCAGTCGGCGATTTACTCATAGGAAATCAACGAGTCAGTATCTGTCCGAGTGAAGGGAATGTCCGAGTGGCCCGTGGTTTCGTCTACCAACACACTGCACGTACTGCATCTGTTACTTGTACTGTATGAGACCGGAGAGGGGCTGGGAAGGCCTCGAGAGGCGGGTTGATAGGAAGTTTACGTGTGATATCGTGGGTTGCAGGTGGAGCTACAGTGTTCATGTAGAGTAGGAGGATAGTGGTGAGAGTTGTTTTTTTTGGTAAACAGGCATGAGGGGAAGGAAGAGGGAGGGTTAACTGAGCTACTCAGGGCATACAGCGGCAAGATTGTGGGACTGGGATCGGATCGAGATCTGGTAAAGTGCTTTTTGGCATTGGGCGATTAGGTTAGTGAGGTGAGTTGGCTATGGTGGATCGGGAGTGAATGATGGATTAGGGCTGGGGAGCGTAAGATTCTTGACTAAGGAGCTCTTTGCTACTTAGACTATAATACCGATATAGTACCGGTAGTTCACCATCCCCCTTCTGAGGGTTGTCGTGCGAGAAGCCTCAAGGAGTTTTAGACAATTGCGGCCTCGATGCGGCGATCTTAGCATATGGAGGTTCAAGCTCTAGTGCTGTCCTCTCCACAACACAAAAGCTTAGAGCTAAAGTTAAGTTGGGTGATTGAGCTATGATATTACTTCCTGATACTGTGGTTGTATAATCACTGCCTTTGGAAATACCACAAGATAGTTTACAGACGCCAAGTGCCCCACAAAGCCAACAGGGGGGTCGTTATGATAATTCAGTGCATCCCCAGCGGGTGAATGTGGATGGAATTGCAAGTGGTCATCTAAAATTTTCACATAGCTTCAAGTGGCCTCTACTTGTACTATCTGTTGATTCCTGCATTCCCACATCCTAAGAGCATCGACAGAGCCTTCGAGTACTACCCCCCTTATAACATCATTGTCATAACATTATGTAACTATTAGAAGTGCCACCAAGCTTCCATACATGGGATTTAAGAGCACTGCAGCTGTGGGCATCTAAAGTAGATAACAAGAGTCGGTGATTCGCGGGAAGGGCCCGCCATATGTGAAAAGAAAAAAATGCACCTGCCAAATCTGCACAACGAAAGATCTTCTCGCAGTACGGTACGCATACGGTAGTCCGCGGGGGAAAACGGTGTCCGTAAGAACGGAAAAGAAAGAAAAAAGAAAAAAAAGAAGAGAAAAGGTTGCACCGTATTTTGAATCGAAAAAAATAAATAATAATAGTATCATAATAACTTTTTTATTTATCAGATCATATAATGAATTTTATTTGGTCCATAGAGAAAGGGGGAAAAATTGAGTGACATCGAGATAATTAACCCAGGCTTAAATACAAACAAACAGAGTTTTGAAAAATTTTATTGCCTAATTTGTCGTACTCGCACTTACCTCCCCCTTCTCTTCTCCCCCTCCCAGAGCCTTCGTGCTTTTGCCCAGTCCATCACCTAATCATGTGGCGCATCTGACTTCAACAGCCTCACTGTGGCTGCCCTTCCACCAAAACACCTTCTCCCCTGCGCCCACACCCTCCCCCCCCCCCCCTTCAAACATTCCACACCCAAACTCTTTCCGCACCCCACCCCTTCATCTCATCACCAATTCCTATTCCTCCACCAAAATGGCGGCGTCATCGAGCAGCGGTATAGTGGAGCGCCAATACAACTATGGAGGCCTGATCGTCCGAACCTTTGTTCACTCAGCCAAATCTTCTCCTCCCCCCGCTCTGGGAGCCGAAGATTCACAATCCTCCCCTTTAAACAGCTCCACTCCAAATAACCAAGTTACATCCCCAGTTAAACGCGGTCGCGGTCGCCCACGCAAAAACCCCAAACCAAGTAGTCTGGCCGACGACGACGACGCTGTTTCTGATAAATCCTCACAGCCAGCATCCTCCTCACAACAGAAACCGCCGAAGAAGAAGAGAAAGCACCTGGCTGGCGCTACGTCCGGTAACTCTAGGGTCCCTGCTTATGTTTCGCTCCTGACTGAGGAGGAGATGACTGCCGTTCGAAAGAGGAATAGACGTGGGAAACAGTGGATTCCTGGGGAAAAGACGGTTATGAATGAGCTGGCGAGGTTGGGCAGGAGCGTTCCCGATCTTACTGAAACCCAACAGTTGCGGGATGGAGAAGATGGTGTTGGGGATGATGAAGAGCCTGAGGCTGAATTTGGCCTCGCTGAGGAGATTGAGCCAGCCGATGACGACGTCATTGATTGTGATCCATTTACGGGACTAGACGACATGCGCCTCGATTCTACTGATAATGCTGGAATGACTGGAGGAGCGGGCTCGAGCTCTGCGGGCGATTGGATAAGGGCTAACAATGAACAAACCCAGTTCCAGCAGCAGACGGAAGGCAATGGTGAGAGTTCGTTCGATTACTATATGTGTCCTCCCAACGGCGCAAGTACCCTTGAACCACCATCTGCAGCTCTGGATAAAGACTCTTCGTTTGCCGAACAGTTGAATTCGGTCGTACCTGAACTTTCAGAGCCAATTCTTCGGCCATCAGACTCTGTGACTACTCTATCTCACCCTACTCCTCCTCCCTCTTCGCTATCTCCTCAGAACCCGCCTCCTAAACGTCCCTCCGCACCACCTCCACCTGCAATTCATGTAGACACCACGGCCGCTCTTGGGGCCAAACTGATTGAATTGATTGCGGCCTCGCAAACCGCGTTTATCCCCACTCTAGTCCATTCTTCCTTTACTCTACCTCTACCAGAAGGTGAATTTACCCAGAAGCAATACGCTACGGATCTCGTTTCCGCAATCTCTGATGTCGACCGCTACGTATATGTCACCAAGAACTCTACCTGGAATTCCACAAATACCGGGAGCAGAGGCGCAATATTCGTGTGTAACATGAGTTTGGAAAGTCTGAAGAAGAGAAAAAGCGGCACCGGTGAGGATCAGAAGAAAGGTGCGTTTTCCTATCCTCAATTTATTCGTTTTTCTGTTTGTAGTCGAATTAGCCGGTTAACTCGTTTCCCTATAGTCTCTATGGCCAGAACTAGATATCCCTGCGAGGGCTGCATCACTATCCGATTCCTCGCGAAAAAGAATGTCATCAGCGTCCTCTACAAGCACCACGCCATCCACCGCTCACCACATGACAAGATTGAGGATTCTGAGACCGCACCCGGGAATAATACTACTACTGACACCGCCGCTAGTACCAAAGACGCACTGTCTCCACTTGAAAAGCCTCCGGCGGAGGAAATCATTGTCCCGGCTTTAGCCCAAATCCCTAGCATTGCTGGGCCGGGATAAGTTAAAATGTACCCGACTAGCAAGTTAATTACCTCGCTTCAATCCTGAACCTTCCATGGTCCATGGCTCATCTCATTACGAAAGTAAAGCCTCTTGTCTCTTTCTTTCCCTTTTTCACATCTTCTTGATATTAACCTCTCACTCTACTCACGTTTCTCCTGTATTGTTACTGGGTGGTCTGCTTTGTTTCACTTCATTTTTCACTTCTTAGTTTTACTTTCCTCCTTCTCGAAGTCCACTCAACTAGTCAGGAATTGAATGAACGAAACCAATGAATCGTTTGCCCGGGGGTTCGGTGATTTACTTGCTTTTATTTTTGTTCCCATCTTCCCTTCCTCTCCCCCTTTCTCTTGTAATTTCGCATTCTTCTCCCGAGCTTGACACGATAATAGCTTTTTGGCACTTTATCTTCTCTTCACATTTCCTTTCTTTTCTTCCCGGTTGACTAGCCGGATGGATGGTCGGATGGATGAGGGGGATGGGAGGTCGGTGGATAGTATCGAGGAGTTTACTTTAATTTCTTGCGGATCTTACTCTACTTTTACTCTTCCTGCTGTACTGGTGCGTGGTCGGTGGTACTCTGGTTACTTTTTCCCTTGTCTCTTGTTTCTTTCCTGTTTTGTTTTTTCGTGGCTATTTGTGGTTTGTTGTCTAGATAGCATAGGTTGTATATGGACAGTAATATCATGATTCATGAGGACTATTCGGCTTGGTCTGAGCTAGCTTAATAGATTGACAGGCCGTTAGGAGATTGATTGGATCTTGTATAGTTACTTTGGCCTGGGGGCCGTTTCATAGAAATAAAACTTTACTAGGATCCACGTAAACGCATGCGAACGCTTACGCATGTGCATGAGCTGTCACTCGTCTGACCAAGCCTTAGGCTAGGACAAAATACGATATTTTTATATAGAATCGTTTAAATGCTGACGTTTGTTACAGTTGACTGCACGAGAATATTGTCTCTCCCTCCGGGCTCAAGGTCAAGCCCACTGGAATGTAGCCGGCCTCAAATCAACCCACCTTCCACCCTTCTCTGTTCTCCCGCCTCGTTCTAGTGTTGGTTGGCGGGCATAATTGGTCCGTGGGGGGACTTCATCGCCGAATGGGTATGGGTAGTAGAAAGGTAGAAGAGATCTATAAAGGGTCATATATTCCCCCCATCTAGCCAACTCAGACCCCTCATCTACAATCGGTGGGTGGCCATGTTGCAGCCCATTGTCACCTCACAGGATTATTGAAATGAACGGGGAAAGAGAAAAGAAAAAGCATCCAAAGGATAAATGCAGAGGATTTTTGTCCGCTTTTTGATAACCATTAACTTAGGCTAGGCCCAAGACCTTCCCCAAAAACGTATGGATAAAAACACAAATAATCGAAATCCACGGGCGACAAAGCTCCCAAGGCTGCTAAACCCTCCTTATGGTAAATGTGAAAAGCTGGCGGTGGGAATCGGAATCGGCGAAAAGCATATCCCTAGGGTCCTTTCCCAAGCTCCTTGGCCTGGACACGAAATCAAACTTGACCTCCCATTCTCCAGGAACCTGTTCCCACAACTGCTTAAAGCTAGCCTCGTTATGCTTGAAAGCGCTGTCCTCCTCGAGGCCGGTCCAAGGGGTGGCGAATTCACCAGAGACTCCACTGCCAACCTGGTGCCCCACGATGAGAGAGTCCTTAGCAGGGCTGAGGAACTTTGCAATGTTCTTGGAGGCACGGACCTGATCCTGCCAGTTGAAGAGGTGGAGGAAGTAGCCTAGGTGAATGATGTCCATCTTACCGTCGAGGGGGCGGACAGTTTTATCATTGGCCGTGCACCCCTCCCCGAGGAGGAGAATGTCCACGGGTGCAATGAAGTGAGCCAGAAATGTCTCTCGGTCTAGGAAGAGCTCGTATCCCAACTCGGCGAACTCGGGGCGTAAATCTATCCCGTAGAGGTTCGCTGCTGGGGCACCATCCGCAACCAGCTTGCGGAGGTCCTGGCCAAAGCAGCATCCCACATCGAGCAGACTCCCGCCCTGCTTGAGCTTGCGCAGGGCCTCTGGGTAACCGGGTTGGTTGGCGAAGGTGAATTCCACAAAGTAGAAGTTTCCAATGCAGGGGTAAGGGCAGATTTCCCAAGCCTTTGAACGCTGGGGGGGGGGGGGGCGCTCTTTAGCTATCACCCTTCCTGAAAGGCAGTGGGTGGGGTGGTTGAAAGTACTCACGATTTTCAAAATGTGTTGGGAGATTTGATCTCCTCTTAAAGTGGTATGCTTCTCGAAGAAGTTGGTGAGAGTAGAATTTGGGAGGAAATCTTCGTCTGAGATATACATCTTGGACTCGATCAGGGGTTTGAGCTTCATTGCCCTTTTGTTGAGACGATACTGATAGCAGACCAAAATGGGTTGGGCGAATTGTGAGATCGTGGGAGTGGAAGGTGAAAGTTGGCTTTTTTTTTCCCGATATAGTTAAGGGAAGAGGAAAGGTGCTGTGACTTTATATCGCTATTGAGCCACAAGGTTTCTGAAGTTAGAGGGGCATGCCCCAACTGCAAGAACAGTATGGAGATGTTGGAAGGGCGAAGAAAATAAGGACTTTTAGTGTAAAATCCCCCCTCCCGAGCTCCCAAACCCTACTGCCTGGATACTGTACCTTTAACACCTTGACACCCATAACGTTTGGAACAGGCACTAAATACTCACGGGTTTTCTAGGTAAATGTGCTTGAGACGGTCCATGCTGATGCAAAACAAAATGGGCCAAAAAAAAGTTTGATTTTTATTCAAGAAAAATCTCTCCATTTCTTGCTTTTTGCACAAACTTTAAACCTCAAAATACCTTTCTGTTTCTGCAAGCAATATTTCTGCTTTTTCAAATAATCCACATTTCCAATTTCAATCCTGTGACTTTACCGTGGTATTAGCTATATGCAATTCTTTGATCAAGGGCTGACACCTAAAAGTGACAACTTTGGTGTCTTGCACACGCTCACCCTTCTGACCCTAAGGGCTGTATACTCAAAGGCTAGATAGTATATCAATAATAATATGATAACACTTCAAATGAGCCCTAAGAGACTTGGGAGGTAAAACATCTCAGAAGGGATTGATTGAGTAGTATGGGGCTACCACTAGCTATAAGAAAGGTGCTTTTCCAAAGGTGAAAGGAAAAAGGAAAAAAGTATCAAAATGCCAAGAACTTCCTATAATGTGTAAATGCTAACAGGTCTACTCGAGTATAATCTTAGGGCAGCACATGACGATGCTATCATATCATAGCAAAATTGCTACTTTCTCGGATACAGCACATGGCAATAACAGCTAACAATCACAGATAGTGTGTGTAGTACAGTGGATATCAGAGGGGACAGCAAAGTGCTCCAAATGGGTATTGTAGCTAGTCTGTGAATTGATATGATAAAAACTGGCAAACTTAGCTACTAGCATATGATCTACGAAATCAGGGTTAACAAAGGCTGCTTGACCTTAAGTCTTTAACTCACACGGGAGGAATGCGGGCGGCATAGGGGCAACCGGAGACCCATCCAACCGGAAGTGCAAAATTGCCTTAAACTCTTCGCGGTGGTGGGGGTATCCCGGGCCGCACGATGTCCCCTCCCCCCCACCGCTACCACAACCCACCCAAAGTTGAAGAATGCAGAATATATGCAATGATAGTAGACCAGCAAGATCTCTCATAAGGTTGTTGTACAATAGCCAGAGGTGGTAGAGAAAAATGAGGCACACATTCGGCTTTTTATGTCCTAACCAGTACTAAACACCACTCGTTCTCCCAAGTAAAGCCCACTAATCTGCATCTGCTCAGATGGTCCGGAAGGTTGTCCATGGCTTTACAAGAAATAATTGGTATCACTGCCAGGCCGCTTTCAAGCTCCCACCACTAGCAGGAATCCATAAATTACGAAGGTTATTCCAGGTCACCCATACTATTTCCCTAAGACCCCTATCTCAAAGCTTCAGGTAAAGAAAATTCAGAGCTACCATCGGAATTCATATAGTTCCTAGCAGGCATTGGGTGTGAGTAGATATTCAAGGGGTCTAGTCAGGAAAGGCAAGTCTTTCTTGGCTACCAAAAGTCCGAGATCTATCAAAGCCACAAGGAGAGCCAACATGTAGCCTGATCGCATTCTGATTTTGTCTCTACCATTTGGGCAGCAACTCGATTAATCACTCGGATGCATTACCCCTGACCCCGGGAGTGTCTTTTCCCGGAAACGCTAATCCCGACCTGCACTCAACCCTAACCAAGTCAACTGTCAACTCCAGGAGGAGCCAATAAGTCCTCAACCCCCCAAAAACCAACTAGCGGCGGGGGGTTCCGCCCATCTCGATAATGCCTGAAAATAAAACGTCCCCAGAAGGAATTGTGTTTTCCAGTCAAAGAGTGGCTTAGATCTCATAGTACTCGTACAAGCACTCAGATTCCTACTACCCTCCGGCGCTAAGCCTATTGCGGTTTGGTACAGTGATTTACGCTGCGTTGTCCGGTGGTCGGTTTAACGAGTTCTTCCTGTCTTGCACTGTAAAATCTCCCGAAATCCATTATCAGACTATCGGCCGAAACCAGCCCGCCACCCCTGGGCGGGTTGCTTAGTTGGAGTCAACAGGATCGCGAATATCAGTAACTGGTATAATAATAAAATCCGACTCCTTTTGAGGGCAAACTTTATGCCGGCTAGGGAAACACTAACCCTTAGGAGCTTCTATCTTTAAATATGGAGCTTTTAGGGCTGGCGGAGATGGCAGATCCGATTATGATATGATACGGAGGTACAGCGCCTAAGTTTTGTATGTTCCACAAGCGAGGTTTGCTGCCCCTACCTCCTGTGGAACATACAATACTTAGGAGCTGTACCTCCGTATATGAGATTCCACGGAATCCTTGCCCCCAGAAATCTAAGGGGATATCTGGCAAGGCAACCACAAATCATAATTTGAGGAAGCTACTTGATTTAGGGTTTGATTTTGTGTTTTAGATGGTCCATTTAGGGTCATGTGGATATTAAAGAATTAGTGATATGATATGAACGTATTTTTTGTTCCTATATATTATTATTATATTATAAATATATAACAAAACCACGACACCAAAACGAGGAGCACTGCAGAATGTCATGAATGGGGGAAGGAAATGAGTGGAAAAAACAAGATAAGATGAACTCGGATAGCTTCCAACCGAGACTAAAGAAAACTGACCTGCCTTGTTGTGCCGAAGACGAAGGGTGTGGATATCAGAAAGTATGATACTATTTCAATAAACTGTGGTACTCGCTCGTTTTTGCCAAGAAGGGCTCCGTGAGCTGACGATTTGGTGAGGACTCCGGCAAAATATCAGCCGGCGGAGACCTTCTTGGCAAAGATGCGCGAGTAAATCCTGAGGTCATGCCAGTGATACCGGAGTTGATGGCAGAGTATTTCACTTTTCATTTTAGCCACCTTCCACTATTACAGTAACCCTAACTCACAAAGCCCGACTAGCAAAGCAGCGTCAACACGAAGGCAAACTATGATATATGATTGGGCTTCGCTCGATAAATTGTACAAAAGTAATATGTTAAGTTGCCTAAACTGTGATCCACATCAAAGTCAAATCACAGGGTTTTGGCAAGCTGTGATTTGAAATCATAATTAAATTTTGAGGAAAACGAAACCTTAGGGTTTAAATGTGATTTCAAATTCTAATCACGTTTGGCAAACACCCCCTAAGGGTGTCTCTAGCGATTCTTTAGTAGGGCACGGACCCCTATGGTAATAACCGTATTTACCCCGCACAATGGGAAGAAGAAAAGACAAAGAAACCGCGAAACCCGACCCTAAAAACCAATTCGAAGTGAGGCTATGATAGTAGATTACCCTACACCCAGCGCCCAGCGCCCAATTGTGGGCCAGGCCACCCAAAACTCATGCCGGCGACACCGTTTTCGTGAATAGAGGCATTCAGCTCCCAAACTAAATCCTTTTAGCTACAGAGCCTATGAAATTCGCTGTCCTGGAGTCGGGATGTCTCGACTCCAGCCCAGTGGAGCAGCAGGATTGGACCTTAGGGAGACTTTCCCATAGCCCGCCCTATCGGAATGGGGGCCAGTAAACCACAATCCCTTGTTTTGTGTCAGAGCACGGAGAAATACCCTTCCTAACTAAACTGGAATTAACACACCCTGGCCAGATGGTAGCGGATTCCATCGCGTCCTGCGATATTGGGCAGGGTGAGGGGGCTAGAAGCGTCGCCGGGTGCGAGTACGAAAGGAACCGTGAGGAACGAGAAGTTGTATGATAGTTGATCAATATTGAGAAGAGGAGACGGAAAGTGAGGGGGAGGGTTGAATGGAACGCCTAACCGGCTGGGCGCGGAAGGGTAACTTTGATGTAAGCTTGCATGCGAGTTGCACAACAGCATTGTGCTGGACAGGTAATAACCATTTCTGGTAGGGGGCTATGCTCCGAGTGATTCATAGTGAAGCATTCATGTCTCATCCGGTGCCGGCAGTCCAGAAAGCGGGGCGGGAGAGGGTAGGCGAAAATGATCAAAGCCCGGGCTGTTCCGGGCTATAATTATTCAGCTATCCCGAGCTAAGTCTTTAATCCTCATAAGCAAAAAACGAAAAAAGTCTTCTCGTACACAGGGATTGTGGAAAGATTCAGGACATTTTCTCACTTCAATCCTATGCTGTAGATAGGCATCAAGCTTTATGAATCTTGAGTTAACTACAAAGACGGCTATATTGTGCTTTATGGGGAAGGCGCATTGGAACTAGCCCCCAACCCGGGGCCATTCCAGATGGTCTATAAGGACTACGGGAAAACACATACACCCAGCGTAAAATACAGGGGAACACAGGGATCAAAAATTTGTATGGTGGATTATCTGTCACGTCTTACCTGCCTCACTCGGTATTGCCTCTCCCCCAACCTCCCCTGCTACAGCTAACAGAATATTTTGCTACCTGGATCATTTGAATTAGTATGAGCATTAGCATTACCCCCGAAAAAACTACTACCAAAGGATAGTTATTTTCCTCTGGTACCACATTAAGTATTCATACTATATCTAGGTTAATAGCCTAAGTTGAAGATCTTCGGAGAAGAGGAAAAAGCCAAGATTTTCTTTCTTTCTAGAATGCTGTGGAGGAAGTGTGGAACCTGCAGAGCGTTCCACCTTTCTACTATGGCTAACTTCTGCATGTAAAATTGCACATTTTGCGGCTGCTGTGGACACGACATACCCCTCTTTCACCCTGCAGTACCTAAGGCCCATTCACTCCCCCCAATAAACCATGATGTCGCTAGATATTCCCTAATACAGCTGATGGATGTTGCTCGTACGTGGATCACACTATCCCCAGCCCCCCCCCCCCAATGCTATTACGAACGCCAGTACGGTAAAGCCACTTGAAAATCTCTATCAGATCACTAGAAGAAATTGGCCCGCCATCCTAAGATAGGCTTTGCTTGACAGTTAATGGAATTGGGAATACCAGTTAATGAGATCCAACACGTCCCTTGGGTTGACCTTATCCTGGGTTAGGAAAGCGGCAATCCTGCTCAGGAACTCTTGTCTTTGAGTCCGGAAATTGCCGGGCTAGCGGAGGTGGTGGATTCAAGAGATTTTACGGTACCAGTACAAGCACAACGGGGAGTATCGGTGTATCATGTCAGCAACCTTGCTTCGCTCTCGGTTGCTCCGAGGGAGCGGAGACGATCCCGGTTGACCGGCCGACCCGCTGTCTATATGATCCTTGCCCCCCCAGCATATGACGGCCGAGTGAGATAGACCTCAAGACACATTCCCACTGGAGATCCGGCAATGTGCTACGGGCACCCCGGGGGCCCGAGCAATGGAACTGCGTGTTGTGTAGTCGGAGTTACCTTCTCTAGTCAGGTCTTGCGTTTTCTTTGTTTTTGTGCCTCTCAGGGGGCTGAGCAGCACCTTTTTGCTGTACCCCCCGCCCCTTTTCTGAGGTAGGTGGTGCTTGACTGTATAGCACACGGTTCGATTGTTTGAGTTTCTGCAGTAGTAGGCATAATGTACCAACCCCCACAGGGATTAAAATATTCCAATCAAGTCTGGCAATTATCTGTGAATTTTGACTCAAATATTTGAGTGATTCGTTCAGATGCTTGTAGATGAGAAGACCCTTCAAGTTTCACGGAGTGCTCCGGTATCTTACGTGCATGATGCGGGGTATTGCGACTTTAAATACCCCCGACAATCTGAGGAAAGTAGAAAAAAAGATTCCCCTTGCGCAGACGTACACCAGGATGTTTTAACCTGATCAAGTGAAGACCTCCGGATTGTTTGTTGGTATTCCTGATACGCCGTTGGTTCTTGGGGTCTAGCACCGTCTTTCAGGCTGGGCTTTGCCCTGGATGTTCTTTTTTCTTTTGTTTGGTTAGTCGATATAGGTTGGTTTAGGCTACCAGGGGGGCTTTTTTTTATACTTTTCCCAACAGAGTTCGGATTACTGGGACTTTTAAAGCTGCAATAGCAGGCCTTGCGCAATTGCCGGCAAAAACAATAGTCGCTCTAACGAGCTCCATAGACGAGAGTACCGTACAGTACAACCTTTAATAGGGGCACCACTAACCCAGCGGGTGATAAACGGGGATATCGGGCAGACAAACAAGTGGACAGAGTAAGAAGAGAAAACACCTGCCAGCTACTGATACCTGTTCATCACTTACCGGTTTTCGTCGTTCCCCCAGTAAAGTCAGACAGTACGGTGTCAGAAGCCGCAGAGGGGAAGTGTGTACCGTCCCCCCCCCCCGCTTCGTTTTTTTTTTCATTGGCAATAGGCAGCCAACCAGACTATTTGAGGCTTAGAGATTCAACATTTGCAGGCAAGCCACTCTATGGCCAGGGGGGGGTTACACACATCCCCCCTATGGTTTCCGGCGCTATCAGCCTAGGGAGGTACACCCACCGACACCTAAGGAATTGCGGGAATTGCCGGTTGGGTCGTGACAAAGGATTCTAGAACTCTGATCAGAGAGCTTAATGCTCGAGCCAATCTATTTCTGTGTTTCAAACCCCGGTTTTCGACTTCCTCCTTCTCAGGCCTTCAGGGAATGTTCTTCGGCCACGACGAGCTTCCTGCAGGGGTCTATTTACTATTATATAAGGAGTCTAACAGAGTAAAGAGCGAATGATTGGTCCTGCGAAGAAGCGTGTCGGTTTCGCGCTCTGAATATAATGGCGGGTGGGCGACTACCATCGAAAGAGTGAGGAGGATTAGGAATAGAGTATTTTTATTTTTTTTATTTTTAACAGCGCTTCCGGACTGGAGAGAGATCCCAGCTTCAGACCTAGAAGGCCTTTCGTAAAATTTATTCCAATCTCTCTACTCGATAGCAAATATTAACTTTTGGGCGGGCTACTGAGGTTTAAAGTTAGGTGCAGTGTGACCCAAATTCCGAGCCTGTTGTTGATTGTTGAAGTGGGCAAGAGGCAAGTTAACCGCATTAGGACACCAACATGAATGACGGACGGAGCGAATCCATGTCGTTAACTTAAGTTAGCGCCCGGTGCCAATATCCCCCACCATAGTCGCACTTCGCTGTCCCAGATGACCAAAATCCAAAGAATCCGTCTGGCGCACCGGATTATCCGAGATAGCAGGCTAGGTTTTGATGTAAAAAAAATTAGAATTGAGAGAATTTTATCCGGGATAGCGGGGAATCCAGTAGAGTGATGTCCGGGGCAATGGGGTGCGATTGTACTTGGCAATTCATAGAGTATCCGGATGCCCTGGCCCAAAGTTTGACCATTTGGGAGTAATGATGGACACCCGAGCTCCAAGGCACCCGGAGGCTTTGTGTTTCTAGTAGGAGTGCCGGCACAGTACCGGTACTCGTACTGGGACTGGACTCGAGTGGCGTTCCCGCTACTTGTTGCACCAAAGCGCCCCTTTTGATTCAGGTCGCTGGTTTGTATTTTTGTAAAATCCGCTGTTTGTTCGTATAAGTTATCAAATACAGGAAGATCCATAGCATACACCCTGAGGTACGGCCTGGACTCTGGTCGCTGAGTCCTTTAATAAATAGTGCAAGTAAATACTGAAAATCCTCCTATCCCATAACCCGTCAAGAAATTCAGGTCGGGTTTAAAAATTGGAACACTAGCCTATTTGAGTAATCGTGATAGGAAAAACCATGTTGTTAGAGAGAGGGGTAGTGCTCAGAATACCTCAAAACCCGCGCTACTTAGTAAGTTATGGCAATGGCTGAAAGTCTCGACGGGCTATGGGATACCGGCAATCTGCAATCAGATTATCAGCAGGAATTGTGGCATTGGCCAACGGTAGGTTTAGCTTGGCATGCTACCACAATTGCGAATAATGAGATCCAACACTCAACATCCTCAGGCTTTACCGTGCAAGGAAAACACGAATCCATCTGAGGGGGTTTTGTTCTTGAGTACGGGGATCAGAGGATTATACGAGATTATACAGTATCATGCAGGAATAGTTGACCAAATCATCTAATGTACGACACCCAACCTCAGGTTCCTGATAATGTAGAATATCGTACCGTAACCCAAGAAATTTCTCATCCTCTTGCCATAGAAAATACAACTTGCAAGCAACAGATAAGAAGTATCCGAACACGGCAGGAAGGGCAGGGAAAGCTTGTAAGACGAAGGGTTAATGCGCTTAAGTAGCCAGGAGAAACCAAATGGAAAAAGTATATAAAAAGCAAAAGAAGAAAAAAGAAAGTATCCGGACACCATGGATTGGGAAAATATATGGTTAATCATCTGTGCCTATCTGAGCGCCCATCCTAAACTTCTTGCCTGTTACCTTACCTATACATGATTCCCTTCACCGATGGCAGTAGACGATTGTGCGAGGCCGCCAGGGCCCGAGCCGCCCGGACGCAGTGAAGTCTTCAACCTGAAGCTGGGCGGGTGACGGACAGGGATCGGTAACAAGCAAATTCTTGCAATCCGACGACGCCAACGAACCCATATTCTGCCCGCCCCGTTTTGTCGTGCCCAGTGTACTGCAGACCGTTGGCTATGGGATAGGAAAATGTCTCAACCTCGCCCTTAGGGTGGGACAAGAAATATGGCCAGCGCCTTGCTTAGAGAAGCAACTACATCTAGCACACTTATCTTCTACCCCAGTTATCACGGCAGTTGAGCTTCCTCTCATTCTCCTGAATCGACCTTCTCGTTCTTCTTTTACTTTTTCTCCTTTGCTTTTTCTTTGCTTCCTTTTTCTTCGTTTTCGCGAACTACCGACATTGCGCCCCGCCAAATCCAGGGCATTTCCTGCAGGGCTGAAAGACAGTTGTTTCGCTGTGCTCCACCTATTGACCAAAAGGGGAAATTCTGGACGTCCTAGAGATTCCCAACAGCTCCGGTTTTTCGCGGGAGGGTAGCAGTGCGTGGTAGCAGGGGTAGGAATGAAGCCTCATAATTTGTATCTTTCTTTTACAGAAAGAAGAGTTTGTAATTGTAAATTTCCTAAAAGTTGCGCGGGGGGGGAGCCCGGATCTCCCCCCAGCCCTCTTCTTCTTTTCCAGAGCTCGACTGTGCAACAGCGCCCCCAGGGCCGTCCGAAAGCCCAGCGTCGGGGAACCAGGTACCCCGCGAACCTGGCCAATTAAACAGAGAACTCCGGAAAAAGAAAGAAAGAAAAGGTTTTACCTTTTTGCTGCGGAGCATAAACCCAAATGGGGATTTAAGCGTCTAGTGGGACCTAGTGGGGCCGAGTGGCTAGTGATAAGCGCGCTACACGCCCACAAAACTAATGAAAAGGGAAAACACAAATCCACGAATGTTATGATTGGCGCAGAGTAAGCGCGCAAAAGCAATATGCCCCGGGGGAATAGGTGCATGCAAGAGAACATGCTCGCAGAAAGCCGATGTCAAACTCTACCACTGAGAATGACAATCCTAGAAGGCTACTAAACTGAGGGGGCCATGTTAGTGAAAATCTTTCCGAGCTGACTTGATAGGATTAGTACAATATGCCCGCGGGTGCTAATGGCCCAGGAGAGACATGAATCCCATAAATACTAACCTTGACCCGGCATCACACTCTCTCAGCTCCTTGAACCTTCTTCTCCAAAGCACGTCTCGGGATTCAACGAAATTTTCCAAATTCTTTTCAAGCAACAAACCTACCCCATTTCAGACTGCTACAAAATGGCTACAGGTCATACCAACACTACATCGTCCCCCATTCGCGGGGCACCAACTATTTGCCCGAGCTGCGGAACGTAAGTCCATAGCTCGACACCTTTTTTAATAGGGAAAGAACATATTCTACATGACTACTACTAACGCCCTGCTATTCTCAGATGTTTGTTTACTATGGCCCCCCTATCTCCTAACAGAGAAACAAATACAGTAACCCATGCCTCGCAAGTTGTAGATGTTAGTTTTCTCTTCGAGAACTCTCCTGACCACCCAGCACTAACACTGTCTCAAAGGATACCGCTCCGCATAATTTTACAAACACCGATCAAGGAGACTCTACTTCCAACCACTACCACAAACAACAACCCCCAACCCCTCGCCGCGACTCGAGCCACACCGATAGCGGAGCCAGCCGGACCTGTCCTCAATGTCGCCGGGTCAAACGGTGTCAGTCGCAAATACGCTCTTTTGACCAAGCCATTTCTACCAGTGGTAGTCAACAATCCCGCCAGCTGTCCAGCAACCTCCCAGCACCAGAACTCTCGGCCAAGAGCTTAGGTACATTAGAAGACACACCGAACTATCGTATTGAACGATTACTCGAAGAGAGTCTGGAGAACAATCTTTCGATCAGGGTCGAGAGTTACAAGCCGATTTAACACAAAACCCGGCCCCCACACTCCCTATTATTTGAAACTTTCTAGACCCAAGGAAACAATATTGGTTGGTATTAATTATTGGGATCGCCTCCAGATGGGGGGGCAGTTAAGATGTAAAGGGGTTATTTTACTTTCTTCTATTTCTATTGTCACTTAAGTTGAATCTATTAATTTTTCTTTCTCATTTTACATCTATGTTTCTATTTGCGAGTCTCTTCTATGGTCCCTAGGAGTTTAGGTCTACGTGGGAAGCCTGGGCGGTTATGTTTTCTAGGTTTTCTAGTCATGTCTTTACTTTGAACGTGTGAGAAATCGAGAAAGAATGATGGTACTGGCTATGATAGAACTGACTTCAGAAAGCCCATCGGGAAGCCGCCACCAACCAACACACACCTCACCCACGTAACTACAGATAACGCCGCGAAACCTTACTAGTACTTGGTCAAATATGATTCCTGAGTAACGCTCTTGCACCTAGACCAAGCAAAACACCTCCCTAAGATGTCAGCGGAATATATCGCACTACCGTCCAGCCCAAAGGCTACTAACAGTGTACCACTGGAAGAAAGTATGAGACTAATGCCCGATAGTGCCCTACTTTAAAGACGAAAATTCAATTAATTCCCTTGTTTTTTTCTGCGTTTATTTTTCCACCTTTTCTTCTCTTGTAGCTGGGAAGGACAGTAAGGCTCCCTCATGAGCTAGTGAAGTAGGCCATGGATTGCGAAGAAAGTGAAAGAAAGAAGGGGCTTTATCAGTACTGATTTGCTTCTAAATACCCCTCTTCTACGCACTTCGAGCGAAAAATGTCCCATCATCGTATCCCATCCCACAATCAACCATATATACTGCTTGCTTGCTCGTTGTTTCTCCCCCACGGGATTCCTTTCTATTTTGTTCTATGATACATAGAAGCGTGTTTTGCACCTACTCACGCAAGTTAAATTCAGGCACTGTGCCCGCTTGCCGGTGGGATTAGAGGCAGTCACCATTGATCAATTGAATGCCCTAAAAAAGCATCACCTTTGCTTTTCGAACTGCGGATGGCGAATTAATCGGCATCCTCCCTCCCATACTCGTTCATAACTGTTGCTATCCCTTCTATGGAGCAATATCTAATATAAACTATATGAAATATCCCTAGACATGTGCACTTCTTGCCCTTAGTACGATACCAGAATCAACCGTGTGGAGGTGTATACATTGATAAGGGGGTCGATCTCGGGTGTGCTCGAGCACACGATTAAGTCAGGAGCACTACTACTGCCAGCCTTGGTAGACTGTCCTTTGGTCCGGGTAACTATGCCCCCATGCTGATCGCGAGATTTCCACTAACTCCTAATTCGCCTCCGTTATCTCTCCTTACCCCCTTATGGGCGCAATAACAAGATATCATTCAGTAAATCTGGTAGGTACTGGGTTTCGAATACAGGTAGTGGTGAGAGCTAAGTGATGGCACTATGGATCCCTAGGCCTACCCGTAGGAGGGCAACACCATCAATGGGAATAATTCACCGAGCGCGCCCGACTTCTGTCCTCCGCTCACGGCGATCATGGGGGATCACTAATGTTCCCTAATTCGTACTAGTCTCCATACAAATATCCCGCCGTTCCGGAAGTCCGCCCGAACCTTGCTTACCTCCTATCATAGTATAGTTGATATACAGAAACCTAGAGAACAAGAGCTAACGCCTTGCCAAGAAGCTTTTAATGTACGAATCATGTCAGAGCGAGAATTCAGATTTTCGCTAGAGTGATACGAGAACCTATACACCTGCAGAGTCCCCTGATAGCCCACAAGGGAGAGGGGGGGGGGGTAGAAGCAGACCAACACACCAAAGCTTCAGCTCCCACAGGCACCAATTGAGCGACTTTGTAATTACACGTTGAGTTTTCCTCTCCTCTCCTTTATCGCCGCCTCATAGTCTATCTAAAAAAGCAAAACATAGCAAGACACCGTACGACAAACAGAGGGACGAAGCCAGAACAGTGCTCCACGTGCAACACCCTATCAGCAACGCTACTTCAGTGTTAGCTATTAGTGACCGGGGACGAAGTGTCTAATGTAGCCTTTAGAGGACATGCTCTATTTTCTCATGGCGCCTTGCGAACTTTTCCTTGAGCAATAATATGACTTAGAGGAATCCTGCACTCAATCACATCATAGAAGCTCACTCGGGTGTCTTTTTTAACCTGGGTTGTGACAGAATCTATGATCAGGCGAGCACTTAGTGAAAAATCAGTTAAAAAGGCACATATAGCGTGGCATGTACGGGTAGGCCAAGTGGCCCCAAGCATTAGCGGCGCCCAGGAGAGCCTCGGTGGGACAAGGCCCCCACGCTGGCAAACTGCCTGCCTGCCCGCCTTGTAGGCATTAAAACCCGGGGTACCACTTCAGGGCTCTACTCATTTCGCTAAGGAGACTGTGTGGCCCTACACCCTTAACGCACAGGTGCTAACCCAACCCCCCCCCCCCCCCGAAAATATCGGAGCTCCTCAAATACATCCATAAATCACTCACCAGGACGCTCCAGTGCCCAAATGATGTAGCTGTTATCTATAGCCTACCACGAGCTCAGATGAACTGCGTGTCGAGAGAAACCAGTATCCGTGCCTGCGACCTAAAGTGGTCCGACATTAGAGGTGTTGGGATGATAGGGGTCCGGCTGGGGGGCGAAAGTCAGTCCTGCTATCAGCTCGCTTGATAAGATCTGCACCATTCCCAAAGACTGTACGCTGAGAAGGAGCGCCCATCTCAGCTTCTCTAGTCCCCTCTCCACCAATCCCTGCGCGACCTCTGGAAATATTTTTGGAACTTGGTGGCCCGTGGCAGTAAAATGACCCTTGGAGGAACTCCTCCAGATACCACCAGAAGGCTGAAATTATGGACCCAATTTTTGTACCCAGGATGCATCTCACAAACGTGAGCAAGTTTGGATCTTTTACTCGCGGATGCAACCAGCCAGGCTTCTCTCCATCACATTGCAAATGTGTCATTGGCAGTAGTTAGCCCTATTACGCCTGATCTTTAATTCATATATCCCACCGACCCTCAACAAACCCCTCTGCTCTACCGTCGTCGTCCCATCTGTTCAAAGAGGTCTCCCCGTCTGGGTGATGAGTCTAGCTAAACCTCGTCTCGAGTAAGTGGCCACGAATGATTGCAGGGGGCGAACGGGCCTGGGGGAGGAGGCGGTAAGTAACGCATACGTCTGCCTACGCCGGCCCACCAACCAATCAGCCAGCCAGAAGGGAAAAAAATTCAGCAACTACCTATCCACGAGAAGCACCACATGAGCGCACATCATCCCACAACCCCAAGGCTGCAAGGCCCCCCACAGGCCAGAATCCGCAAGGGATACCCGCATTTAGTGCACCCCCCTCGTACCTCCGAATTTTAAGTCCGAGCCAAGCACTCCTTCAACCCAAGGATACACTATCCCAAAAAGAACACATGACTTATCACACTATTATATGAGGCCGATTCAAATGGTACCGGCATTCCGAGTGTTTATTCAAATTAGGCATTGGCGAATCGGAACCGGGTGCAACTCGGCTCCGAAAAAGCAAAGACATATGACGGGTAATATTTCTGGACAAAGTGGTAACCAAGAAGGAATGGAGCCAAGAGATGCGAGCCCGCAGAGAAGGATAAAGATTATCTCAACTCGCAACCTATTAAACACTTGAAACTCGCAGTAGACATCGCGAAGACACCTCAGGGTTGAGATTTAAAGATGGCCTATCCAGAAGCACACGGTATATCGTCCCAAAAATTTTCTATTTCATCCTAGCTTCGACTAGATCAGGTCCACTATCAGCCCTAATTACCATAAGAACACTCTTAGAAATAAAAAATCAAGATATCATAGGAAGATAAGAGAGGGTTTACATATATGCCGGCTCGACACCGTATTGTATGTCACGCTAATAAGAGTCAAAAGGAAATCATTTCCATTCTCACAACCGACATCCCCTCCGCCCACATCGATTAGGGCTTAGTCTGAGACGCAGAGCCAGGGTTGAAACGTTGTTGGTATTATACATAGCTCGAGCACTTGCAGAAGTACGCCCGCACTGCCTGACTGTGGTTCTGGTCTCGATAAAGCTACACACGCGGGCATTGTCCAAGCTGATTATTAAGAAACCCCTTTGAAGTTTTGCTTACTCTTTTCTTTCAATCTTCTGGGTAATCCCGGGTTTCTTTGGGATTTCTCCACCAGAAGGAGCCCAGGGGTGAAGTGTTTGCGGTTTGCCCATTAGCAGCGTTGTTGTCACTTGGTGATGAGAGTTTGTGCGATGGCGCATGCCTCCGAATAGATGTACCCGGCACCGCACTATACAGTTCCCAGGCAACACAAGTACTATGATAGCTATAATAAAACGACTTTGTAAGAAGAAAAATAAAGGGAGAACCATCCACAAGCCCAACCCACCCCGGATATCCCCCACCTCCCACCCCTGCGAGTTATCATTGTTAAAGGACCCTAATACCGTATTTACTTCCTCAGTATGATAACAAAAACCAGCACACAACAATTGCATTATGCAGCTAATCTCACCACACTCTGGTGTTTCATTGTGCCGTACCGAGCACATTGGCATGCCAACAACGCTACCCATTGGTACTTCCAGTGTTTTTTCCCTCTGTTCTTTTTTTCTGGATTGCTTGTGTTTTACCGTCGCCGGTCCCGGGTCTTTATTTTATGACGCGCGGACAGCACTCGAGTACCGGTATGATACCTTCCATGTGCGCCTGAGGTAGACGGGTCAGGTTAGCCAACCCTACTACTGTATCATGTCGTTAAGGGCGCATACCGGATCAGCGGTACATACAGTAAGCTGTAGTCAAATTGATCGAACCAGAAACCCACAAAGTCCATCTTGAATGACAGAAATGCACAACCCCTTAAAGGAAAAAATAAAGACAGCTTAGCCGAATTGGAAATAACAAGATGCATCACCCCGGAAAATGTTTGCCTTTGCTTGTCCTTACCTACATTCCACAGGCGACCACTACGAGCAGTTGAGCCTTCTATGCAAGGCCCAAACTTCGAACCCAGGGATCACGCCGGCCCACTTTGTATTTCCAGGGGCCAAATCATAGATCGATGAAGCAGCTGTCTGGCTGCATTTATGATCGCTGATGGTTGCAATCACTCAACTTGAAACCAAACGATTCCTTCCGCCAATCACAAACAGGCCCACCACTCCCACAGCACAGCAGAGCCCCCCTCATTCGGCCGAAGGCCCCTCCCACCCCTCGTCGGTCAGATAAACAGAAGAAAAAAATCAGTCAAGCACTCAAAGCATCTTGCCTTTTCACATACAAAGTGTGCATCTCTATACCTCGCATATTTTCCAGCCCTAACTGTCTCTAAACATCGCTTCGAAGCAATTAAAGGTTCTGAAATGATAGTGGGGGTCCGCAACTTAGCCTACAATACCACCCCCGAAACTAGAAACATATCCGTATGAATATCGCGAGTCCAAGGCCAGCAGAACCAAACATAGAGACCTTGAAATACGGCACGTCCTGTGAAACAGGGCTTCCACACACACACACAAGTCGCACCGTTTGATCGAGGATCCAATGCATACGCTGGGAGATCACCTCACCTTATCAAACAAGTCAAAACACAAAACACAAAAATCCACCGCATCAAACAGGTCATTGGCCCCAGCAGCCTCCCCAATACCCAACCCTAGCCCGAGTCTCCCCGTAATTTCCCCCAGCCCTGGGCCACACTGACCGGTACATTGAGAACCGGGGTAAACAAACGTACCGGTACACAGATAAACCCCTGTTACACCACGGCTATCCCCCTGAAAAAACTTGAAGTGCACTGTACCCCGCTCTGTGGGGAGCGACATGCGCAGGTAGATCGGGTGCCGCAGTCACTTTCTGTCCTGAAGCAATTTGCGCATTTCAGAACAACAGCCAGAAATTTCTCAACACGACGCCAACGCAGATTCTCTGTCGTGTTCATGCAGAAGGACCCAGTGAATAAAACCCTTGCATAGAGCTTTTTGGAAAATTTTTCTCGCTGTAAGAAAGGGCTGTCTCAAAAAAAATTCTCTTGATACGAAACTTTGACAGCACTAACGTCACAGGTACACAGTCATGTAGTTGCATAGATCTTGTAGCCTCTCTGTAGCTATACTAGGATAGAAGCTAGGCTGCTTCCTTCGGACGCCGCAGCAGATCCGACTGGCATTCCGCCTTCCACCACCATTTGTTTCATAACACGAGTGACATACTATGATCATAAGAACATCCTCGAGCCAAGATCAGGATAAGGGCCAACAGAAGATCAATATTATGTGTGTACATTTCTCACGAAATCAAGGCAAACTATCTGATATTGCTGCGATGCGGACGCTACATCGAGGGAACGTCCCAAGAGCCACAGAATTCTAGCTTGAGTATCACTCCAGGCCAACAATTCTCCCCTCGGTTTATCGTCCTCCGTCTTCCCTTAATTATTCTTGTAATCAACCCCACCAACCAGTTTTCCATTAGGACAACCGCAGAATAAGGACAAGCTCCATAGTCTACATTTGCTTAGTGTGGGTAGCCGATAATCGTCACGTACCATCACTCGGAGTGATCGGCATAGCACCGGGTTTAAACTAGCCGCCCCTTCCCACAAAACTTTCACTCGAAACTTTTCCGGTATCTCCACCCGCCAGGGATAACAACGGGTCTTTTTGCTTATTCTCACCGTTGTTGTCAGGGTAGATGACGCGAGTCAGAGAATGTGAAGTGACTTTGATTCGTCATATTGCCTCAGCCTTGTAGTTATTTTGGCCTCCTCTCGCCGGATGTCCGCCCCCGCCCCACAGCCTACTACATGCAGACCCCAATTACCGCGAGGTGTCACTCGCTGTGAGTTCCATGAGACCAAGCTCATGGTAAGAACTCTTAGTGGCACTTCTGTCATCAAAGCCAAACAGCACAGACGCATCGCCTCGCTTTGACACGTAACTCTACCTCTGCAGACTGGCCCTCACCCTAAGCAAAAAATGCTAATGGCCCGGTCAGTCGAGCTTCGGTTTCCGTCGGACCCTATGATCACGGGGATTTCTTATCCGAGAGTAGGGCCTCCCGGCCCCCGGAGTCAGCCAGCCTCTCCAGGAGATATGGGTTACATCCAGACACTCAAACATTGACTCTGTGTTGGCGTTTAGTTCACGCATGCCTCCGTGCATGTTCATACCCCACCCCCCATCCTCAACCCTCCCTAGTTCTACGAACACCCCTCCAACTCAAAAGCCCCCCCCCCATTCCACACAGCGCCGAACGCGCTTATCTGCACAGCCCTACGCGTTTATGAGATCTCGCTAGCGCCCTTGAATCGCCAAGAAACTCAAATATTGGATTATGATACTCATATTAGTGCTTAATCCCCGCAATGGAGACAGAATCACCTCATATCACCCACCAGCCCCCGAACCTAACCTGAAGCCGTGAAGCCGTGGACTGATAAAAAACAAAAGCCATCGAAATTCAACATTTTTCCCCACCATTCTTTTCTACAGGTAGCCAAGACACTACTACATACTTCGACATAAATTCACAGCTGGTTTTGAGGAACCCCGTGGCCCAAGGAAGACCTGGCTTTCAGATTCGTGAGTCCCGAGCACCAGCACCCCTTGCCGAGAATCGAAATCATGCTCGCATGTAAATCGGACATCCCGACGAATGCCATAATTACGGGAAGTAGAACACGCCAAAATATGGGGTCCCAAGCTAACATTACACCACAGATTCTCTCACAATGGGCTTCACAATCCAAAAAGCACCCGAGTGTCCGAAATACATAATGAGATTTTTTCGCAATTCGCATTCAATAGCCATGTTCCTGGCAAACACCCTGCACCCTAAAAAAGAGCATTTAATGCCAGTCTGTGGTGAGTGAGTAGAATGATCCGAGGAGCCCGCCTTCGGGAGCGCATAGGGAAGTATGTTTTTTTCCTCCCCATTGATAATATTTGCGCTAACATCCATCGAGTTCTGCTCGCTTAAAATTCCCAATCTTTGATGTGATTCGGCGGCTGTTCTACAACCCAGCAGGTGCACAGCACTGGCAAGGGGCTGCGAGTGAGCCTCCATGAAACCCAGGCGCTCAGATTTAAATCCAGGGCATGCAACCTAAGACATACTCTAGGTAGATTGCGGTCACCTCTAGATTTCTCATGATCCACTGTATCCCCGACAAAGGCTTCCGGCATCTCTAGCAGTGTAATATACCGCAGTTCATGATACAATGCTACTACAAATCCAAAAGGTCACACTTCTCAGAATTGATTACAGCCGATAGCGCAGCAGACTGCCAGTGGTGGGGAAATACTCGCGAGGCTAAGTTGAAGCCGAACACTTAAGATGGCAGCTCCCATACCGTAAAAACTCGAATAGAAGAAACATGTGCTAGGACGTTGGAGTTGCCTCTCCTAGTAAGACGCATCGTATATTCCTTTTATTTTGTCTCAACTGGGGGTTGAGTTTGCGGTGTTTTCCCCTCGCGTAGCCCAGAAAGGAAATTCCAACGTCCTAGCACATGTTTCCCCTATTCGAGTTCTTACGGTACACAGTGTCTGGCTTCAATTCGGCCGCGCCAGTAGACTCGGTGGGATCCAAGATTGAGAAGTAACCGTAGAAACTGCTCGACAACAGTCTAAGAGATTGAAAGTGAAAGTATACTAAGTGAATTGCTACTAACAAAATTGAAGTGACTCAATGAGATATGAAAAAAGAGTAATATTAATTCCACTTTGTTTAATATTGAGTATCATAAAAACACCCGGAGGCGGCAGAAGTCAAAAACGAAAAATATCGAGGATGTCAGGAGGGTCCAAACAATTGGCCATTCTTCGCTAAAAAATTTCCTCCTTTATTTTTGTGATTTATTGATCCTCTCATTACTAATCATTCCAGCCCTCACTCCACCAATTGGTCGAATGAGATCTTCCAGACCATAGTTGGGTTTCTTTCATTGTTCGGAATGTTCGGAACACAGCAAGGTTTAACAAACAAAAAATAATCTAGGGCGGGACGACATCTGTCTACATAGCGAGAGGGGGAACCCAGATTGCTAACCCACAGTCACACCCTGCTGCTGTCCCGATCACCCGCCATCCTGGGTTCTTTGACTTCGGCTGTTCAAAGTAGCGGGGTGCGATTGTGCGGTACCGTACTTGAACCGCTTCCAATACCGTATGGTAACAGTTCAACCAAGCCTAAGTCAGGGGAATCAAAGACAAACTCCTAGCAATGGCACTAAAAGCCAAATCTCCACAACTGCAGGCACCAGAGCGAATCGCCATCTGCTCACGAATGCTCACTCGAGTTCGGCCTGCGGCTGGGGAGAGAGTTATTTGTTTTTTTGGGGGTAAAACACCGCGCCCACGGGTCATACCGGGATTGCCGTTGAGCCGCAGTTCTGCATGGGACGGCGGCGTTTTGCTTGAGTGGTCACTTTATGCTGTAGGCTAATAGCTCACTGAGACTTTCGATGGATAGATCTGAGTTGCACAGGGTAAGTAACTCAACTTAGAGGTCGTCCGGCTACTCTAGCTATGGATATAATATGTAACCTATGAGTTACCATCATAGGGTAAGGCACTGCCTCCACAGTGCCATTACAGGACGGACGAGTACTGTTTACCCACAAGCTCCTATTTACTGCCAGAGGCGACAGTAGAAGCACAGCAGCAATGCCCGTGACACAGCACTGGTAGTGCGACGCCCTTCCAATCCAGTCAACAAATTAGCGCGGCACGGCAGACAAGCGATCCCTCCCGCTCTCGCAAGCCAAGTCCAGTTTCCATCGCAAACACCGCCCTGAATAGGAAAAAAAACCCCCCCTAATTCAACCGATCGGAAATGCGAAGGAACCTAGTCATTCCAAAAGATTCCAGTGAAAGAGAAAAGAAAGAGATATGCATAAATATATTCCCAGTTCGAGGAAAGCCCTCATCACTAAACTCATCAATTACCGTTCTGAATCAAATTTCAACATGAACCACCCACACAAAAGAAGAAAGATTAACGTGTCGGCATTTCAGCAGCGTTGATTGGCGGCGGCGGCGGTGGAACTCCAACCCCCCCTCCCGGATATCCAATACCTTGTGAATAGGGAGCTGGTGTGGCCGGAGGAGAAATCGGTTGGGTTGTCGCTGATGCATTGTAGTACACCGGTGAGGTAGTGGGCTGGTACGGCTGTGGAGTAGGTGGCTGGTACGGCTGTGGGGTAGGTGGCTGGTACGGCTGTGGAGTAGGCGGCTGCTGGTAGTATTCGTTCTTTGGGGGGTCCGAGTGGTATTGGGGCTGATTGGGGACGTTGCCCATCGCAACGGAGGCCGCACCCGCATGGTCCGGTAGAGGGTTCCCCTCCGGGTCCATGCCCGAGTTATACTTGGCCCCTCGGAGGTCTTTTCGGTTCTTGGAGAGGACCACGGCTGCGAGAACGAGAGATCCAATGAATAGGAGCCTGGAGAGGAAAGTTGTTAGTTTCAAATTTCCAGGAAACGTCACATCTCTCCACAGTGGGGAACTTACATGAGAAGGAAGGACACGGCAAAGGTGGCCTTGACAACTTGACAACCAGTACTTCTGTAGGTATAAACCGAGTACCAGCCGACGTAGGAGTATTCACAACTTGCAGCGAGGAAGCCGCTGTCCCCGATTCCAGCCATGGATATCAGCCAGAAGACTGCAAGGAAGGCATCGGTGATCGTGATGGCCAGCGGAAGCAGCAAGTTTGAGAACAGAAGGAAGAAGTTGATCCCGATGTAAATAATGGAGAAAATCGAAGAGACAAGAGCGATACACGCCCACCTAACGCGTAGACGGCCTTGTTAGTCCGGTGGTGACGCAAGGCAAGCAGACAATCATCAATCGGTTGCAAGCAGAGAAGGGGAAAGATTTACCAGACATCCGCCACCGAGACGATGTATGCAGACAATCCCAAGGCTATGATGGAGAAAAGTAACTGCACGCCCCTGAGGGCGATTAGTGGCCCCGAAGGCCAGCGAGTATCCTGGACCATGATGAAAGTTCTAATATGGTTCCTTCTGCTTTTGCCTTCACCGCAGTCTTACAAAAAGACTCCACTCCTGATCGTGGGCGAGTTTGCTGAAGACAGGCGAACAATAAGCGAACTCGCAAGGAAGGGCACAGCGCAAAGTCAATACAAAGGGGGGGAAAGAAATAAAATCCCAAGAAGACTAGGTGGCGGCCTCTTTATAAACTAGCAGAGAGCGAGAGAGAGGCGGAACCTTCTTTCGTCCATCCATCCATCGCAGAAGAAAGCCTCCACCCACCTCCCCATCTTCTACCGTACTCTCCTCCTTCCCCCTTCATGTGATAGGCAGCCAACCGCTTGTTCTCGCGAGTTAGTGTCTCACAAGGAGCGACATGATTGCTTGCGAACTCCCTCGAGTAGTTGCAATACTGCTTAGAACGGATCGAGACGGGGCTGAGCCTAGGCTTGTTTCTAATGTGTAACACACACTCTCGCAAGAGCACACACATGGCTTTTCTTTTCTTTTTCTTTTTTCTTTCCTTTTTTCTCTTCCATTGAGAATTGTTGATGGTGATCTTTGTTTTTCACATCGTAGGGCAAGGGGGGTCCGCAGCCACTTTGGTTGTCAGTCCCACCGATTTTTGGGGATTTTGGCTGGTAAGCCACTTTGGTGCATGCGGGGACCTCGTGCCGCTCATTGCTCTGTGCATACTTATACTGTACTCGTACTGTGAGAAAGTCTGAGAATCGTCAATTTAAATAAATCTGCAAAATAACCCCTGTCCTGTCCTTGGGTGAGGGGGGGAATATTGGGACAAGCAAGGGGATAGTAGAATTACTCTAATTGGTAGTTATCTTACTTTTTTTGGTTCTTTGATATTCCCTTCAAGGTATCTGCACAGGCCTCTGCTACCCCTGCTTATACCAATACTTCACCCCTACCCCTAGTACGGAAACATCCCCTGGTACTTGTGCTCTACGAGTGCTTGCACCGTACGCCACTCGGGTAGGATAGAAAAATAGACCAGCAAGACCCCATGGCCCATGGGGCAGTAAACAGACTCTCAGTACCGTACGCCAGTAAATTCTGGCAGGCAGACACAACCTGGAGTGGAAACACATTATTATACCTTACCAATAACAACAAGTCGATATTGAAAAATTAGCCCCAGCACAAATTGACCCTATAGAGATTACCTGAAACTCTCGAAGCTTTTCAGAACTTCTAAAAATTCGCGTTTTGGGGAAAGTAGGCACAAATGCAACTACTGTAGTCCGGGTTTTAATTTCCACCCAACTCGAGCACCGGTACCATACTGCACACAAGATGATTTCTCGTGAGGTAAAAATAGTACGAGGACTCTAGTACTAGTACTCGAGTATTGTACAACTTCTGCTCCCCCTTGATGTGCGCCTTATGTTGGGCTATGTTTGGAAATTACCCTTTTCACATATGCATGGTTTTTTGCTTTGCTGACCAACACTGATTCCTCTGCTTTCTCTCTCTCCTTTCCTCTGCCCTATTTATCGTAGCTACTGGTATCTAGCTCGCTTGGTTGATTTATCAATTGTCCCAGGAAGGCATGTACCGTAAGGTACCACAAGCAGCAGGAGCACAGTCAACCCTACCCGGGACAAAAGTTGGCGAATGACGAACAGGGGCACCGGTATTTGGTGGGCGGTAGAGGAAATCGTCAAGGTTAGGGTCACAAAATACTATTTGTAATTGATCCTTGTCCGTCACCAGCCCGGTTTCTTCGTGGGTGCAGTGTAGGCTGCACTAGTACCAGTATCGGCTTGCGATGCGGTACGTACCGGTATCGTACAAGTACTCGCGTATGAGCAATCGAGGTATTGTGCGAGTAACTACGAGTAGGGCGGTTCTGCTGGTACTACGGTGCCGCCACTGACCTGTCCATGACGCTTCGTCCCAGCGTCTCACAATCAGTAGCTTTGTCACTCGAAAATTCATGCTCGTGTTGAGCGGGGGAGTGTCTGGAACCAAGGGTCGTGCATTTGTATGGGGGCTTAGAACCCGCACTCTTTTTTGTGGAGTGCTTCTTGCCTGCACCGACTAGGTTCAGCTTGGATAAATATACTAAATTAACAACGGGTGCCATGACCCTTGCCCAATCACCAGTGTGGTCAAAGTTTGGCACTCCGAAGCAGCACGCTCAGCCTCCACGCCGAGTACGAATTGAGTTTCGCGAGTTGCGACAAAGAAGGTATCCAATCCCAGAGTTAGTCACTTGATCCGCACGCCGGCCCGAAGCCGATAACCAGTCAACTGAGGAGGATGCCGCGGGCCTTCAAATTAGTGGGTTTCTCCGGATAAGAAGGTGGAGACATTTGAGGCTCTGGGGAATAAAAAGTACTCGTAATTTTCTGACGTTTGTGAACACAACTGATATTGCATGCCACCGAAATCCTAAGGCTCTGGTCGATTCTTTGCCCATATATGCAATATCAGTTGTGTTCACAAACGTCAGAAAATTACGAGTACCCTCGCACAGCGCAGGCATCCAATTGCGGCACTGTACTACCGGTAGTACTGTACCACGGCGCGCAGAACTCGAGCGGCATGGCGGCCAGGAATTCCTTAAGAGCTGGGGAGTGGATTATCGTGGAGATTCTGTGGGTATCGGAAACTCTCAGCTTTCTGAAATCTGCCTTGGGGGCTTCCGTCCGAAGTGTCATGGGTATTTTTGGTCCCTGGTCCCCCGTTTGGTGCCATGGGGATTTGTAATTGGAGCCGGGTGGTGCAGTAGAAAGCTGGACAATTGAACCGTGTGTTTTATGGCCAAGGGTTTCTTTCCTTAGAGAATGGGCGAAAATGCAGCGGAGCCACAGTCCTTTTCCCCCTTCCGAGACAGACAGAAGAAACAAAGTTGCTAGACTTTAACAAAAGTGGTAAGCCTAACGACCGGTAGCAGGGCTAATTACGGCACCCAGGTCCCTGCTGTAGCTGAGGAACAGTCAGGGGTCCGGCCTACCGTACGTTCCCCTGCGTGTCCAGGCGCATCCTCATAATCCTCATACGGGTGATACCTGGCCCGGATAGAGGTTGTGTTGTGAAGTCACAGATGGAGGTGTGCGGTTCAAAAATGAAAATAGCACTGTTCTATTTCCTGCTGTCCACTCTTGGCTGGAGTACTAGCGTGGTTTGGCATACTGTCTGCAACTCTCCCGGCGCAAAAGTAGTTTTATCAATTCACGATACAATGGGTGAAGGATTAAAGGGTGTAGCCAAACCCATAAGCCACCTGGACCGATGCCGGCGGGTTGATTTCCTATGGGAAACTACTAGTTGGGCCCCTCCACTTGCAAAATTTATTGGGTTTACCACCAGAAGCTTTCCTATTTAAGTTTAGTCGTCCAAGCGGCTTGTGGTTCCCTCGATCAGGATATGTTTTCTTGAGATGCTAACAATATCGTACATTTAGAGTATGGCTAAGTTAGGCACTCGTGATTTCAAGGCTGGGGCGCTTTATGGACGTGCGGTTACCTCCCTGCAGGTACTTGTAACACTCCTGGCTTGATATCAATAACGCATTCGTGACAGGCCCTTGTTCCTAGTAGGCCGCTTAATCATCATGTGAGAATAAAAAGTGTGTAGGGATCATGTCCTATCAGTGGGAGTATTTATAAAGCATCCTGCTACGCTCTCGCACTTAGCTTGATAAATTTACCATTTAATCTTCGTCCTCATCCTCATCCTCATCCTCATCCTCATCCTCATCCTCATCCTCATCCTCGCTTAAACCATCGCTCATATCCCCAAGATCATCGTCGCCTACATAGTCCCCAATACTTACCCCGAGCTCCAATGGCTCCTCTTCTCGATCCCCTTTCACCCTCTCGTAGGGATACTTCCAAACAGACTCCTCCACCAACATTGGATGATCACGGGAATTCCTGAGTTTGTAATTGACCTTACGAACTAGAATTCCTAGAACGGTTTCCCCCAAAACCTTTCCCTCCACACATCCCTCCCCTTTGATCAAACCCGTAGCCCCAACACTGCTGTGCGCAGAGGGGACCCCCATGACCTCGAGAGGAACGTGCAGGTTGACGCCCGCTTCCCCACTCTTGTCGATCTTCTGCTTGAAGACACCATCTATGATGACCTGCAGCCCGACGACAAAGTAGACTGGTTTGCGGTATTGGGCCATGTCGTTTAGCCAAGCCTGGACCTCCGGTTCCTGCACAACCTTTCGGAACGTGGCATCAGGCTGTCTGAGCTCTAGATGGAAGGCCGTGGGAGCGTAAAGGCCGATCGTGTTGGCCGTGCGAACTCCAAAGAATGCCCCGAAAAGTTTCGTGAAGGATGCTTTGAGCTTCCCCGATTTCTCCAACGTGAGCGTGGCTGCGTACTCACTCTCTTCCAGCTTTGAGTAGTCGTCTTCCATGATTGGCCTTTTGGGTATGCACGAGTTGAATGAGGGGTTTAGCGGGTTCGGCAAGAGTTGACCAAGGTTAACTAGTGAGAGTGGGAAAACCTTTGGTAACAGAACTGATTTTGTCGGCGGGCTCATGTTCTCTGGGGTGAAATTTTGTTCGGGTTATCGTGGGTGTTGTTTTCCCTTTCTTCCGTGATGATCTGGTTGTGGGAATCCAAGGAGTATTAGTGGAAGGATTCGAATTTTTCAATTCGCCGCCTTCGTAGCATGGGGCTATGGACACGAAAACGGGGGGTCTTATAATTATAGCAATCAGGATCTCACGGTCCGATCGTATATGTATCTGACCGATCGGCTTTTGTCGCATATTCGGCCCGTCTCTCGATCGAGTAAGGTGGGGTTAGGGCTTCCTACAATTGATTGTTCTCCTCATGGTGATCGTTGATCTCTGCCTTCAGAAAACCGCTGGGCGAACTACGTCTACAAAGGTATTTCTTATTTTGCACTCCATACGTTATATCGACTGACGAGCAGTTTTCACAGATGTCCACCGAGGAAGTACGTGAAACAGACTCTAGTGCCATTGAAGAGATTATTACCGAGGAAGCACGTGAAACAGTCATTGGCGCCCTTGGAGAGATTATTGCCGACCCAGACACGGTCCTGGATGATGACTTCGAGGAAGCAGCCCTGCTTTATATTGGCGTGGGCATGAGGGCTATGGGAAGCTATGATAAAATCAAAAACATAGACGATCTAGAAACAGCAATTAGGTTGTTCGATAAAGGGATCAATCACCCTTCGGCGACGAATGACCCTTTGCTCCCAGCGTACGTCAATCAATACGCCACTGCCCTTGCAAAGAGATTCGGAGTGAACCATAACGCGGAAGATCTGCAGAAAGCTATTAAATTGGTAAAGACGGTGTTTTGTGATGTTGATAAAAATGACCAAAATTACGAGGAAGTTTTGGACCGTGCTTCGGAATGCATTTCAGCTATGTATGAGGAGGCCGATTCGGCAGATGCGCTTCACGAGATTATCGCTTATGGAAGGGAGGCTCTCCAGTCGATGCCTCCCGAACACCCCAAGCGCCCTGGTGTTTTTCATATGCTGTCTCGTTCTCTTCGCAAGCGCTTTCTACTCGCGAACGAGTTAGCGGACATTGACGACGCAGTCAGTCACGCTTGGGAGGCTGTTGAGGGGACCCCGGAGGAAGAAAACGACAAGCTAGCCTCCCATATTTGGCTGGTTAGCAATTGCCTCCATTTTCGCGCTAGCTGTTGCCAGTCTGATTTAGAAGATAGCTCTGAATACTTTCAATATGCTATCCAGTACGGCGAAGAATCTGTGGAACGCACGAGGAAGATAGGGAGTGGAGCTAAGAAGGACCTGGCTGAGCGCCTCGTGTACCTTTCTGCTTGTTATTGGGCTAATGCGAGCTATGGGCCTGAGGGAAGGCCCGATGATCTGGATAAGGCGTTCGCTACGGCAACCGAAGCTTGTGATCTGGCGAAAGAGATGGGTTCTTCGGGAAGTAGCCTAGTGCCGATGGCATTAGCCAACCTTGCCCAGTGTTTTCACAGCAAATTTAATCGGGACGGTTCGTGGGAGGATCTCAAGGATTCAATATCCTTAAGCTATAAAGCCATGGATTATGGGGCTGCAAGCGATGAAGTCGATTGGAAGCTTTCTAGTGAGCTCGCATGTCGTTTAGTGCTCGCCTATAAGCACAGTTTGGACCACTCTTTGCCACAGACAGAGGATTTTATACGACCTGGATCAAACTACTTGGATGAATCGATTGAAAAGATGCACCGTGCGATACAAGCTCCCCATATGAGCGTCGATGAGCTCCTAACGGCAGTGGTCACCTTCACGGGATTTCTTCAGAGGTTCGAGCCGATACAAAGGAGGGCTCTAGCAGCGAGACTAGATCGCCTTTTAAGTTGCGCGGTCGAATTGCTTCCCCGGGCAACCCTGCGCCCTCTTGGTCAAGACCAGCAAAGGGTTTTGTCAACTTTTTATAGCCTTGCCAGCGACACGGCGGCTGCTTCACTGGAAGCAGGGAATGACCCTTATGAAGCACTCCGTTTGCTAGAGCTAGGCCGCAGTGTCCTGATATCAATGCAACTTGACGCCCGAATGCCTATTCCGGAATTGCAAAAACAACACCCTACACTAGCGGACGAGTATATAAAGCTTCATGATCAGCTACGATCGTCTAAAGTTACCGAAGAGCCTTTCGAAGTACGGCATAAAATAACTACCGACCTCCGCAACCTCCTTGACGAGATCCACCAGAAGCCAGGGTTTGAGGGGTTTGGAAAAGCACTAGGGAAAGAGGAGATGATGAGACTTGCAGATCGGGGCCCGATTGTAATTCTGAATGTTTCCAAGTTCCGCTGCGACGCCATTGCGGTTCTGTCTGATGAGATCAAGGTTATAACCCTCCCTGATTTGGACGTCGATTTTCTTGGCGAGAAGAGTTTAGAACTTCAAGGCCAATTGACCGCTACCGAGGATGCACAAAAGGACTTTCACCTATTATACAAAAATTTGACAGAGATTCTTAAGACCACTTGGAGGCAGGCGATGCTCCCAACACTTAGAGCGCTGGGATTTACTAAAAAGCCTCGGGATGAGAATAGCTGGCCCCATATCTGGTGGATCCCCACGGATTACTTGTGTTTGGTTCCCATCCACGCAGCTGGTATTCATGGGAAGGCAACGGTGATGGATAGGGTTATATCCTCATATATTCCAAGCATCAAGGTGCTGGCGTATGCGAGAGCGAAGCACCAGACTTCCGTTTCACTGGCAGGTGACGGTGGGGCGGTAGATAGAGGAGATTTCCGGGCTCTGGTCATTGCAATGGCGGATACCCCAGAGCGAACGCCACTCGATCACTCCGAGCTCGAAGCCAAGGCTGTAATAGACACTTTCCCAAACACCACCATCCTCAAACAACCTACCCGACAACTGGTGATTGCTGAGCTCGAAACCCCTCCATCGATAATCCATTTCAGCTGCCATGGGGAAACCAATTACTGGGATCCTACAGAGAGCAAACTCCTCCTGTCGGACTGGAGAACGTCACCTTTGAGCGTTAGTCAGCTTCAGCGTCTCTCTCTCCAGGGCTCCAAACTCGCCTACTTATCGGCATGCTGGGCCGCCCACGGCGGGAACGACGACCTACGAAACGAAAATATTCATCTCGTTAGCGCTTGCCAGCTCGCTGGGTTTTCCAGTGTGATAGGATCGCTCTGGTATGTTGGGCAAGATGCATCACTACAAGCAGTTGAGAGGTTTTATAAAGGGGTTGGGAAAGATGGTAATGGTGGGGGGTTTGACGTGCTAGAGGCTGGGAGGGTGTTGCACTTTGCGATTTTGGGGCTGAGGGAGAGCACGAAGTCCGCTGGTAATGATTTTAAGGGGGATCCGGTTCGGTGGGCGCCCTTTGTGCATTTTGGAATTTGATGGAGGGGCAGGGCTTGGGCGTTATTTGTTCAGAAAGAGTGTGGTGTATCCGGTGCTGCCGTCTAGTAATTGTCATTTGGTGGGCTGCAGTGTGCGCTCTCGTTGATTCTGGTGGTCTCCTTCGCATGGAAATACTTTTCTCAGACGTAGTATCTACTGTATTTCATTAATGATTTAAGGCACGTATCGCGGATGGTTAGCAGTACGAACTTGTAGCAGATCTACATGTAGACCTCTACGGCTTTCTACGGGGCTGGGTGTTGGAATTAGGCTTTCGGATATGCACTGTCTACGCATTAGAGTATGACAAAGCCGGTCATTAGACCTTGGTTCCAGTTTTCTACTTTCCAAGCTGGGCTTACTGCATTTGGCTTTTTCCCTCATGCTACCGCCCAATCTGTCCACTTGTTATGCAATTCTGTTCTCACTTGTTTTCTCCTGTCTTCCAAATCGTTTCCTTATTTTCTTTCCTACTGCGGATATATGTTGCTGTTTGACTGTTTAAATAGTAGGCCTTCCTGGCCCTCTGAGATTGAATGAAGTTCCTAAGCATCTCTCACGTATACATGTTTCCGGTATACGGCTTGACAATTGAACCGTTTTTCAATACTGGGGACTGTGCAAAGTCTCGAGTGATGTGGAGTGACGCTACAGAAACCTTTGAGTCCCCCTGTGATACATTCCATGCTTCAATACAGTGGCACTTGTGCTGTGGGGCAAAGTGGCCCGCCAGGTTTCGTGATGTTCCTCTCCTATCCTCTTTCCCCCTCCTTTCACTTTGTCTTTTTGGAACAGCTGAACCGCAGCCTAAGGTGGCTGTGCGCTAATTATAGCATGGTAGGCCCCCTTCTCGGCAAGACTTAAGCGCTTGTGTTCTAACTGTTGGTGTGGGATATGCGAGCTAAACACTTGTTGATGCTCGATGTGTTCTGGGGAAGATTGGTGCACCATAGCCTCCCTCGGTGGTGTTTGTTTTTTAGCATGGACAATACGAATTCTTATATAATATAATATATCCGTGACTGGGATGTCGGTCTTTTGTTCCCCGCGCTCTTACCGGCAGTTAAGCTACGTAAACTGTCTGATTTCTAGTGTCTAGCACAAAGCCACTGTGATGATTTGCGTATCTAGATAGGGTAGTGTCTAGGATCGGAGGTGGTGGGTGCTGTCCCTTAGCCGTTGAGAATGCCTGGAGATCTACGAGCAAGCGGTGTAGCACTGAGGCTTGTTAGGGTGGACAGAAGGTACGGATTCGGTTGGCAGGTAGTGGCTCCTGGGTGTTGAGAGGCAAACCAAGCCTAATTGAGCTTATGTTGGGATAGTGCACGCCGTCTAGGGCATCGGTCCTGGGTTAAGGTAGAGGTGAGCTGTGAAGAGAGACGTTACCCTAGTCTGGGGATATACCGATAAAAAGGATGAGAGGTGGAAGGAGGGTAAGAATAATTGTAGCGACGGTGACAACGATTGTTTGATACATGTGGGCTACAGTTGCGATGGATGATCGCTTTGCTGCGGAACTTCGGAGCAACATCTTATCTGCCTAAGGGACCCTAACTCTATGAGCTTTCGCTTAGAATCCTGCTAACCGTATATGGGTGGGGCAACTACCGTATTGGTACAATTGGGCTCTGTACGGTACAGTAGTCGAGTATTTTCATTCGCTAACCAGTGTTCCCAAGCGTCCAGTCCGTCTTTCCCCTAGGACGGGACCGCCGTATTATCTGCCCTTGCCCGGGACGGACGGCCGGACCCTGCAGGCTTTTCGAGTGATAAGGTGTGATTGGTGCTGTAAAATGAAACGAAACGCCCAAGCACAAAAGACTGTCATCGCCAACAACGGTAACGAACTTCTTCTGATAATGCTTTAGACATATTACTTGTAGTTAAAGGACACGGTTTGGATAGTGCAAAATATAAGAAAATAGGTAGAATGAGAGCACACGGTTTCTTGCCGAGGTGGCTTATCGGATGTCAGATATACTCCCATCCTGGGCGTATATTTAGAGACATTTTATTTACATGTACTCAGCCTCTGATATGAAAATGGGTCAGACACTTATTTTGTCAATGAACCACGTATATCCAACTACTATGCAACTTAGGGGGTGACTATCTATTATATGTTAGTGCGCAAAATACCTATAGGGCCCTATGGGTATAGTAATTGGCCGGGCCCTGCAGATAACGGTAGGGCCCTGTACTCGAGTAAATGACGCCAGGACTCTACGGATAACTGCCGGGCCCTACGGGTGACGCCCGTCAATTCCAAAGACGGCTGGGCCCTACCCGCAGTTACCATTTCCATTAAGACTGCAGGGCCCAGCCATCAACCTACAGGACTGCGGTCATTATCGAAGACGGACGCCGTGCCCGGCCGTCCTTACCCACCCTGCCCGGGATTGCCCGCCAGGGCCCTGGCGTCCGCCCGGGACGGTTGGGAAAGTACCGGATGATGCGGTACCGAATCAAAGTGCCCAATCACAAATCGCAAGATCGGGGGTTAGCGAATCTGATCTAGTGTCTCTGCTTTGGTAAGGGTAATTCAAATGTTTAAGAGACAACAAATGTCTGGCGCTTAGCGCGCTTACTACTATTGATTGTGCTGAATACGTTCGTGTCAATCAGCATTTTGGGTGGGGGTCCACACTTTAACAATCACTCGCCTCTACCCTGCAGTAATGAACAGTGAACCCAAGCGTCCAGTCAGTCCGTCTTCGGGTCCGGACGGGACGGACTGCGTACCTGAAAGGACGCCCGGGACGGACGGGGATCTTGGCGTCCGTCCGGAAGACTGCCCGGGACGAACGGGCGGGGACTACAGGTGTCTCAGGTTGCGGAATCTGCCGTGCACCTCCACGTGACCGGTGGGCCCTCAAGGTGGCGGGACACGAGGTCCACCAGGGAACTGGCGCAGACAACAGGTAACGGCTGATGACCGAGGAGTGAGATAAGGCTTCTAAAATCCGAGGCAATGGCTTAAGTTCTTACCAAATTGTTCATATAAAACTATAAGTTAGAAAAAGTAGGAATATGTGTGCATATATTGTGTATCGGGAGAATTTGTGTTGGCGACACTCTGATGGCAGCTCGCTCACAACCCAATGATGACTGGGGTAGCGTAGGTAACGGCGCGAAGTCCAGGAGAAAAGCACGTAAGTGGTGGTTGTGGTATGTGTGATGTTCGATGTACTCGTACAATACAGGAAGCTCTCTACTGGTAGCTTAGACTAGGTACAGAAAGAGAGCGCACAAACGCACTAAACAGGAAAAACCCACACAACGGGAAAAACCCACAAGTGGCAGTCACGACCCTAAACCGGTCGTGCCCCAAACTAACTATCATACCCTAACGACTATGGGATTCTAGCTATCAATTTGTAGTTTTGAGAGATGGATATAAGGTGGATATAAGGTGGTTATAAATAAATCAGTTACCATTAACGAAGAAGCGATTGGCTCACATAGAGTTACAACCTTCCCCCTACTATAGCAATAAAATTAGTCGTATATTCCAGAAGAATGCATAACTTGAATTTATTCCTAAAGCTATGTAGAACAATCTATACTCGCCATCCTACTCACACCAGTCCTGCGCATGCATACGGAGTGTTTAATTAGGAACCAAAGTCTGAGATGAAAGGTGCTAGCGATTTATAGGCCTGACAGAAAATCGGGAGGAACTATAGGTGACTGCCGGGCCCTGACGGTAACTGACAAGCCCTAGAGTCGACGGCCAGGCCCTGCAGATGACGCCAGGGCCCTGTAGGGGACGTCAATCCATCAAGATGATGACCGGGCCCTACCGGTAGATCCCGTTCCCAATAAGGCTGCAGGGCCCGGCGGTCAACCCATAAGACTGCCGTCTTTATGAAAGACGGACGCCTTGCCCGGCCGTCCGTACCCACCCTGCCCGGGACTATAGTCCGCCAGGGCCCTGCCGTCCGCCCGGGACGGTTGGGAACACTGATTGGGCCATGTCGGTTGACCAAACCTGGATCTCCGGCTCCTGTGCAACCTTTCGGAACGTGACATCAGGCTGTTTGAGCTCTAGATGGAAGGCCATGGGAGCGCAAAGGCCGATCGCGTTGGCCGTGCGGACTCCAAAGAATGCCCCGAAGAGTTTCGTGAAGGATGCTTAGCTTCCCCGATTTCTCCAACGTGAGCGTGGCTGCGTATTCACTCTCCTCAAGCTTCGAATAGTCGTCTTCCGCCTTTCGGGTATGCCCGAGTTGAATGAGGGGTTTAGCGGGTTCGGCAAGAGTTGGCCAAGGTTAACTAGTGAGAGTGGGAAAAACTTTGGTAACAGAACTGATTTTGTCAGCGGGCTCATGTTCTCTGGGGTGAGATTTTGTTCGGGTTATGGTGGGTGGTTTTTTCCTTGCTTTCGTGGTGATCCGGGTGTGGGGATCCAAGGAGTATTAGTAGTGGAAAGGTTCGAATCTTTCAATTTTCTGCCTTAGGGGCACGAAAACGGGGGGGTCTTATAATTATATAGGTACGAATCAGGATCTCACGGTTCGATTGTCTGACCGATCGCGGCTTGTGTCGCATATTCGGCCCGTCTCTCGATCGAGTAAGGTGGGGTTAGGGCTTCCTACAACTGCTTGTTCCCCTCATGGTGAACGTTAATCTCTGCCTTCAGAAAACCGCTGGGCGAACTAGGTCTATAAAGGTATTTCTTATTTTGCACTCCATACGTTATATCGACTGACAAGCAATTTTCACAGATGTCCACCGAGGAAGTACGTGAAACAGACTCTAGTGCCATTGAAGAGATCGTTACCGAGGAAGTACTTGAAATAGTCTTTAGCGTCTTTGAAGAGATTATTGCCGACCCAGACACGGTCTTCGATGATGACTTCGAGGAAGCAGCCCTGATTCATATTGGTGTGGGCATGAGGGCTATGGGCAACTATGATAAGATCAAAAATATAAACGATCTAGAAACAGCAATTAGGTACTTCGATCAAGGGATCAATCACCCTACGGCGGCGAATGACCCCTTGCTCCCAGCGTACGTCAATCAATACGCCACTGCCCTTGCAAAGAGATTCGGAATAAACCATAACACGGAAGATCTGCAGAAAGCTATTAAATTGGTAAAGACGGTGTTTTGTGATGTTGATAAAAATGACCAAAATTACGAGGAAGTTTTGGACCGTGCTTCGGAATGCATTTCAGCTATGTATGAGGAGGCCGATTCGGCAGATGCGCTTCACGAGATTATCGCTTATGGAAGGGAGGCTCTCCAGTCGATGCCTCCCGAACACCCCAAGCGCCCTGGTGTTTTTCATATGCTGTCTCGTTCTCTTCGCAAGCGCTTTCTACTCGCGAACGAGTTAGCGGACATTGACGACGCAGTCAGTCACGCTTGGGAGGCTGTTGAGGGGACCCCGGAGGAAGAAAACGACAAGCTAGCCTCCCATATTTGGCTGGTTAGCAATTGCCTCCATTTTCGCGCTAGCTGTTGCCAGTCTGATTTAGAAGATAGCTCTGAATACTTTCAATATGCTATCCAGTACGGCGAAGAATCTGTGGAACGCACGAGGAAGATAGGGAGTGGAGCTAAGAAGGACCTGGCTGAGCGCCTCGTGTACCTTTCTGCTTGTTATTGGGCTAATGCGAGCCATGGGCCTGAGGGAAGGCTCGAAGATCTGGATAAGGCGTTCGCTACGGCAACCGAAGCTTGTGGTCTGGCGAAAGAGATGGGGAGTAGCCTAGTACCAATGGCATTAGCCAACCTTGCCCAGTGTTTTCACAGCAAATTTGATCGGGACGGTTCGTGGGAGGATCTCAAGGAGTCAATATCCTTAAGCTACGAAGCCATGGATTATGGAGCTGAAAGCGATGAAATTGATTGGAAACTTTCTAGTGAGCTCGCATGTCGCTTAGTGCTCGCCTGCAAACACAGTTTGGACCACTCTCTGCCACAGACAGAGGATATTACGCGACCTGGATCAAACTACTTGGATGAATCGATTGAAAAGATGCACCGTGCGATACAAGCTCCCCATATGAGCGTCGATGAGCTCCTAACCGCCGTGGTCAGCTTCACGGGACTTGTTCAGGAATTCGAGCCAATACAGAGGAGGGCTCTAGCAGCGAGATTATATCACCTTTTAAGTTGCGCGGTCGAATTGCTCCCCCGGGCAACCCTGCGCCCTCTTGGTCAAGACCAGCAAAGGGTTTTGTCAACCCTTTATAGCCTTGCCAGCGACACGGCGGCTGCTTCACTGGAAGCAGGGAATGACCCTTATGAAGCACTCCGTTTGCTAGAGCTAGGCCGCAGTGTCCTGATATCAATGCAACTTGACGCCCGAATGCCTATTCCGGAATTGCAAAAACAACACCCTACACTAGCGGACGAGTATATAAAGCTTCATGATCAGCTACGATCGTCTAAAGTTACCGAAGAGCCTTTCGAAGTACGGCATAAAATAACTACCGACCTCCGCAACCTCCTTGACGAGATCCACCAGAAGCCAGGGTTTGAGGGGTTTGGAAAAGCACTAGGGAAAGAGGAGATGATGAGACTTGCAGATCGGGGCCCGATTGTAATTCTGAATGTTTCCAAGTTCCGCTGCGACGCCATTGCGGTTCTGTCTGATGAGATCAAGGTTATAACCCTCCCTGATTTGGACGTCGATTTTCTTGGCGAGAAGAGTTTAGAACTTCAAGGCCAATTGACCGCTACCGAGGATGCACAAAAGGACTTTCACCTATTATACAAAAATTTGACAGAGATTCTTAAGACCACTTGGAGGCAGGCGATGCTCCCAACACTTAGAGCGCTGGGATTTACTAAAAAGCCTCGGGATGAGAATAGCTGGCCCCATATCTGGTGGATCCCCACGGATTACTTGTGTTTGGTTCCCATCCACGCAGCTGGTATTCATGGGAAGGCCACGGTGATGGATAGGGTTATATCCTCATATATTCCAAGCATCAAGACGCTGGCGTATGCGAGAGCGAAGCACCAGACTTCCGTTTCACTGGCGGGTGACGGTGGGGGGGTAGAGAGAGGAGATGTCCGGGCTCTGGTCATTGCAATGGCCGATACCCCAGAGCGAACGCCACTCGATCACTCCTCACTCGAAGCCAAGGCTGTAATAGACACTTTCCCAAACACCACCATCCTCAAACAACCTACTCGACAACTGGTGATTTCTGAGCTCGAAACCCCTCCATCGATAATCCATTTCAGCTGCCATGGGGAAACCAATTACTGGGATCCTACAGAGAGCAAACTCCTCCTGTCGGACTGGAGAACATCACCCTTGAGCGTCAGCCAACTACAGCATCTCTCTCTCCAGGGCTCCAAACTCGCCTACTTATCGGCATGCTGGGCCGCCCACGGCGGGAACGACGACCTACGAAACGAAAATATTCATCTCGTTAGCGCTTGCCAGCTCGCTGGATTTTCCAGTGTGATAGGATCGCTCTGGTATGTTGGGCAAGATGCATCACTACAAGCAGTTGAGAGGTTTTATAAAGGGATTGGGAAAGATGGTAATGGTGGGGGGTTTGACGTGCTAGAGGCTGGGAGGGTGTTGCACTTTGCGATTTTGGGGCTGAGGGAGAGCACGAAGTCCGCTGGTAATGATTTTAAGGGGGATCCGGTTCGGTGGGCGCCCTTTGTGCATTTTGGAATTTGATGGAGGGGCAGGGCTTGGGCGTTATTTGTTCAGAAAGAGTGTGGTGTATCCGGTGCTGCCGTCTAGTAATTGTCATTTGGTGGGCTGCAGTGTGCGCTCTCGTTGATTCTGGTGGTCTCCTTCGCATGGAAATACTTTTCTCAGACGTAGTATCTACTGTATTTCATTAATGATTTAAGGCACGCATCACGGATGGTTAGCAGTACAAACTTGCAGCAGCTCTACATGTAGACCTCTACGACTTTCTACGGGGCTGGGGACTGTGCAAAGCTTCGAGTGATGTGTAGTGACGCTAGAGAAACCTTTGAGTCCCCCTGTGATATATTCCATGCTTCAATACAGCGGCACTTGTGCTGTGGGGCGAAGTGGCCCGCCAGGTTTCGTGATGTTCTTCTCCTATCCTCTTTCCCCCTCCTTTCACTTTCACTTTTTAGAACAGCTGAACCGCAGCCTAAGGTGGCTGTGAGCTAATTATAGCATGATAGGCTCCCTTCTCGACAAGAAAAGCGCTTGTGTTCTAACTGTTGGTGTGGGGTATGCGAGATAAACACTTGTTGATGCTCGATGTGTTCTGGGGAAGATTGGTGCACCATAGCCTCCCTCGGTGGTGTTTGTTTTTCAGCGCGGAAAATACGAATTCTCATATAATATATTCGTGACTGGGATGTCGATCTTTTGTTCCAGCTGACTCTTACCGGCTGTTAAGTTACGTAAACTGTCTGATTTCTGTCTGACACAAAGCCACTGTGATGATCTGCGTATATAGATAGGGTGGTGTCTAGGATCGGAGGTGGTGGTGGGTGCTGTCCTGCGGTTGTTGAGAATGCCTGGGGATCTGCGAGTAAGTGGTTCAGCACTGAGGCTTGTTAGGGTGGACAGAAGGTGCAGATTCAGTTCGCTGATGGTGGCTCCTGGGTGCTGAGAGGCAAACCAAGCCTAATTGAGCTTATGTTGGGACAGTGCACGCCGTCTGAAGCATTGGTCCTAGATTAAGGTAGAGGAGGTGGGCTGTGGGGGGACATTGTTAGTTACCCTAGTTTGGGGATATACCGGTAGGAAGGATGAGAGGTGGGAGGAGGGTAGGAATAATTACAGCAACGATTGTTTGATACATGTGGGCTACAGTTGCGAGGATGATCACTTTGCGGAACTTTGGAGCAACATCTTATCTGCCTAAGGGACCCTAACCCTATGAGCTTTCACTTAGAATCCTGCTAACCGCATATGGGTGGGGTAACTATTGGTACAACTGCGCTCTGTACGGTACAGCACTCGAGTATTCTCATTCGCCAACAGTACACGGTACCGGTACTGGTATTCTATAACCATGGGGACATGCATCAGAGCCCGCCTTAGCTTCATCCCTGCGTACATTCCCTTAACGAAAAGGAAACCCCTCAAGGTCATAAGGGAGCAAAGCAACCATGTGGTCTCCTCCTTCCGCATATGGTCGCTAGGTATTCCACTTTCCTGTTCCGAACGTTTAGCATCCACACTCGAGTAAAGTATGCTCCCCCACGAGATGAATCGATAGGTTTTTGCAAGATCTTCCCGTCGGGACGTCAAAACACCAAATTAGAAGCAAGACGGGTAGGTTGCGCCGACCAATCAGGTATTTAGATGCCCAGGGTGAACCCTGGGTTGCGAAGGTACGAGATATAAAGCACTTATATGACTTGGGTCTGATTCGGAGATGGTAGAGTAAAGTACGGGGTGGATACCGCGCATACTGTGCGCGTACACCCGTGTGCTAGAGGTTGTTGTGTTGCGTTGTGTTGCGGGGAGCGGGGGGGGGTTTCCAAATTGGGGACTTGGTAGGCCGTATGTGTAGTAGGGTAATGTGTAGTGAACTACTGATTGAGTAGGTGTTTAGGGGGTAATTAATTGTCGGACGGGTACTCTGCGCAAGTATAAGGAAAGAAGGTACTGGCCATTTTCCCCGTTTAATTGCTTGTGAGTCATTGTGCTTTCGCTAGGCAGCGATGAACCTGTCTCTATTTTCTCTAGGCTTTTTGGGGCTTTTCTCTCTCAGCGCTTCCCTGACGATCTCTGAAATCAATGGCCCAGCACACCGGTCTCCTTATGAGAACAAGGACGTGGTGGATGTCACTGGCCTTGTAACCGCTATTGGCCCCTCGGGCTTCTTTCTCAGAGATACGACTCCCGACAGACTTATCCAGACATCGGGTTCCATTTATGTCTTCACCTCCTCCTCCACTACCATCCGGGGCAACATCACCGTCGGTGACATAATCACCATTGATGGGCGTATCCTCGAGTACAGGAGCAGCAGTGCGTACTTATTCTTGACGGAGATCAGTGCACCGAAGAACCTGCGTAAGGTATCCAGGGGGAACAAAGTTGAGCCAGTAGTGCTCGGAAAGGAGAGATCGCCACCGGCGAATCGCTACTCAGCGATTGATGAGAAGGCTGGTGGAGTATTCGCTGTACCGAATAACCAGAGCCTGTACTCGGTGGTCAATGCTACTGGTGAGCAGGATAAGTACGGATTGGACTTTTGGGAAAGTCTGAGTGGCGAATTGGTTAAGATTCCTGGACCCGTTGCGCTTTCTAAACCGAGTAGCTCTGGGGATGTCTGGGTGCATGGGGAGTGGAGGGTTACTGGGAAAAATTCTCGAGGGGGTTTGACTATTGTTCCCGGTATGAGCTAGATGGACGACCCCATGCGACCTTAGAGTTATGGCTAATGAGAAACAGGATCCCCGGGCACCGACGCCAATCCTGAAGCTATCCGAATCGGTCCACCGCTCGATGGCACCAAAAACGAAGCGACAAAGCTCGGCGATAAGCTGGGAGAAATCACTGGTGTCGTCACCTATGCGTTCGGTTTCTATACTGTACTCCCATTGACCGCACTCAAAGTCGAGTCTAACGCGGAGCCGTCTCTCCCGCCGCCAACATCGCTAAAGTCTAGCTCTGCCTGCTCGGGCTTAACATTTGGTAGTTACAATGTTGAGAACCTCGCTCTTAGCTCGGCACACCTGCCTGAAATCGCAGACCACATTGTGACATATATGGGCACACCAGACTTTGTCTTCTTGCAGGAAGTCCAGGATGATGACGGGTCAAATAACTCCGGAAACGTAAACTCGGAGAAAACGCTCACCGCGCTATCTGAAGCTGTAAGAGAGCGCTCGGGGGTAAGCTACAAATTCGCCGTTATCGACCCCGTAGATGGGATGGACGGTGGTCAGCCCGGAGGAAACATCCGAGTAGCATACTTCTTCAATCCGGAATTCTTCACCCTGCGTGATCCGAACCCAGGCTCAAGCACTGACCCCACGGAAGTCCTCCCAGGACCGGAATTGAAGTTCAACCCTGGAAGAATAGATCCTGCGAACGTTTCCTGGACAAACAGCAGAAAGCCGCTTGCTGCTGTGTTCGATACTAAAGACGGCGACAAGGTTTTCGTTATCAACGTGCACTTTACAAGCAAGGGCGGCAGCAGCAGCATCCAAGGCGACGCCAGACCGCCGGTCAACGGCGGTGTCGCAGTTAGGCAGGCTCAAGCCGAATCTGTCGCTGTATTTCTACCTTCTTTTACTTGTATGCCTCATATTGCTTGCTGATCCATTGTATAGTCATTCGTCTCCAAAATCCTCGCCGAGGACCGCGCGGCAAAGATAATCGTTGCCGGTGACTTCAACGAATTCACATATGTGTCCCCAATGCGCGCCTTCGACGGAATAGCCTACGATCTCGACATAGTCACTTCGATTCCAGCCGCGGAGAGATACACTTACCTTTTTGACATGAACAGTCAGCAATTAGACCACATGTTGGTCAGCCATAAGATTGCGCGGAAGGGTCCAGAGTATGAGCATGTGCATGTCAATACCTGGAATACTCTAGAGGGAGAAGTGTCGGATCATGATCCGAGTGTTGCGAAGTTGAACGTTTGTAGATAAATGAGGTAGGTTTGGGAAGGGGGAGCAAAATTAGGGGAGCTGTATAACTATTAGTATTTGTAAGTTAATGAGAGGTTTCTTTTACTTGGGGTATCATACTCGGGAGAGCTTATAACCTTTGTCTGAAGAATTGCTTTGTAAGCATGGCCTGGGTTGCTGGGTCTGTGTGCTTCTAGTGTCATGCTTTACCAGCAACCCCAAACTTATCGCACCGAGTGAGACTGCATGACCGCCACGAAATATATCATAACAAAAACATCATAGCAAGAAAGCTTTGAGGTATTTATTGTTGATGATCATTCCCTTATATTACCAGCGTAAATAGTATACAAATCTGCGATCCACGGCCCCTCCAAGCAACTAGATCAGCAATCCATTCGTGCCTTTATCCCCATCAATATCCGAGCTCTCCTGATACGTCGCTATTGCTATATATTCTAGCTACCACTGTAGGGTGGGTGGGTCCAATATTAGGCCAACCCACTCTAGCGGAGTCTTTGTGGATATAATATACTTGTTACCCACGAGTAAGTTGAGGGAATAATGGGGAGGAATACACCAACACCGACACAAGCTATAGAGATGTTGGCCTTTTCAGGGGTTGCGGGGGGGGAGTGAGCAGCAGGTGCCCTCCCGTCAAAATTGAAAGCTAACAATATCTGATCTACTAGGGACCGCGCCTAGGAAATGTGAGCCAGCGACCACAAGGGGCCGCAATACAATAACTATTGAATGGTGGGGGGGCCGGCGATATGTTCACATTAGCGACCTCCCAAAGCCGGACACGCCACCACCAAATTTGGACGCCAACGCCTCACCCCCTCCCCTCCTGGTAGGGACAGCCCAATACTCGAGTACAAATCCCGACCCAAAATATGCAGATCTTGAGTTTATGTGGGTGCCAGTCCATGTCATGGGCGCATCCGCCGGGGATGCCTGACTTCTACCAGTCAACAATGAGCTTTGTCTCTCTTCACCGAAAATACACAATACATCACCCGAGACATAGCTGGAGAGGTAATGTGTTTTAGGGGGTGATGGCACGATAATCCCGGTAGTAGAGCATTATAGTATTAGAAGCATCGGGGGAGCACGCATATCGGGGAGCGCACATATGGGGGGGCCCAGAATTGCCCACCCGTGCGGGCACACTAGGCCATAAATGGACGAAGAGGGTTGCATATGGAGAAGTTTTCTCTATTCCAGTAGCTGTTAGCTAGCGATTCCAATAGGCAACGCACACCTCGACATCTCCAACCGTCCGCATACCTAAGCGATTCTTTCATCTCTATCAGGAGGAAGGGAATATTTGGCCTGCTTTGCTGCCCAGCGCAGCGATAACGCTAATTACACTTCAAGGAACATTTCTGTTTCTCTAGGTGAATAGGTAGCCGCAACGAACCGCCGTTAGTATTACCAAACCTGCAGCGCTGGGGGCGGATCAGGAGGCCTTGGCTGCCTAGGGAATTGCTGTATTAGCTAGTGTTCAATTTCGGAAAACGAGCATCATACACAAAGTACTCACTGGAAACTTCTTCCCCCGACATCCAAACCCAGGGGTTTGCTCGAATCGTTGAACCGATGCCATGACCATCCTAACGAGGATATTAATATGTTAGCCATTTGCTCCTCCCAACATAATGGATTTCCGGGGACAAGAGATGCTCACATGAAGATATAACCACTGCGTGATTGCACATTACCTCACACCTTATTTCCTAGAGATATTTGCGGGAGCTCATAGCATTATTCCGTCCCTAGTGCGGGGCAGAAAACACTGTCAGTCTCCTTGCTAAACTCTGTCTCATACTGCCGAATCAGGCTGTGCGGAAACTCATGTATGTTGGGAACAGCAACCAGTTAGCGGGTTCTAGGGATCTCTTGGGACTTCCTGAGATGACAACATGATTCAAGGCTAAACGGCTAGAGCGAAAGGTGAGACAATCTATTCTAAATTCTCCTAAAACTTTAATGTTATCATAGTAGGGATTAGAGTCACCCTCCACTGTGATATCGATATCCGACTCTCAGGCAGCTAAAGTTCAGGACTGCATGGGCAGAAGGTCCGCTATCAGTGGTGGGGCCTGGTTGTCTCCTATGAGTTATTGGTTAACCGTTATTCCTGGTCACGGTATATAATGCAAAGTAGGAAACTGCTTGCTCCGACCATCCCCCGATCTCAAGTACCACATTCCACTACGCAGCCAGGCGCGCGCAACCCCACCGAGGTCAACTCAAATAAGGCCCTTCTCAAGACTTCTGCGCCTTGAGCCTGTCGAGTGTCAGCCCATCTCATGGAGGTATCCGTTGGGATCCCCGACTTCAACCCCGTCATCGATGGCCGTTTTCTCGTGAACCACCAAAAACACATATTACTGAGGTGATAAACTGACGCAGAATACCGGTAGATGCGTCTTGGGTGGTGATTGGGGTGTCTAAATTGCCTGGAGGATGGAAAGGCGAGACATCTCTTGGGAATCGCCCGGTTTTCCACAATTGAGTGGGCCCCCCAGAGAATCCGTTATCGGGAATGACTTTGGTTTTGGTGGGGGCAGCTGATCAGGCAATAGAATGGGGCTATACTCGTAACGCTCGAAGGATAGGGTAGGGAGAGAGGAGGTGGAAGTAAAAGGAATAATCTGCTCGGGAGCCCCCGCAGCTCCAACTTTGGCTGGGGGATAGAGTCGTGTCCCAATGCAAGAATAACATTCCACACCCAGGTACAAGTGCCTAGGGGCCAGCAGCACGTATACCGGTAACCCCCGAGGGGACTCTGTAGCCACCCGTGAACCACCAGCCAGCTACCACTCTTGCGCATGATACATAACAGACAATGGGAATAATTATTCTAAACATCCTGTAGAAGAAAGCAGGGGGGGAACATTGGAGAACCTCAGCCGCTCTGGTGTGCATGAGATTATGAAGGGAACTCAGTAGGTCTTAGGCTGAAGCACATGGTGAAAGCGACAAAACTGCTCCTAGAGGGTCACAGATGTTGAGCCGCGATCGTGCCAATATCAGTGTCGCTGGGTGGCCCGTTTAGGAGACACATTTTGTGGGGTAATTGCCAAGATGGGGTATGGTTTCACACATGCTCGTGTTAAAGCTGACAAATCGGTATCCCGAATACGAGCTCAGAGCAGGGAACAAGCCCGGTTTATCTAGCTCTCCTTATAAATATGATATCTTATCCGCCCGTGGCATTTTGGTTTCATAATTTAAGAGTTCACAAGCAATCCAATGCCCGAAGGCACCAACAAGCAAGAAATCGTTACCGGAAGATGCCACTGCCAGGCAGTCACATATAACTTCACTTTTTCCCGTCCGTTGGCAGCACTATACACTCATGAAGCCTTTATCAGACGACAAACTGGGTTCCCTATCAATCTCTACCTTCCCATGAGCCCAGACTGCAACTTTCAGTTTCTACCTGACTCACCAAATCTACAATCCTTCAAATCTGGTGATAAGACAGCGTTCTTCTGTAAGACCTGCGGCACTACACTCTTTTTCACGAAAGGAAGCGATCAGTTGCCTTGCATATTGGCGCCGACAATTGAAGTGCTTCCAGGAAGACAACTAAGCGATTATATACATCCCCGAGCACACACATATCTAAGTGAGGTCAAAAAGGAAATTGGCGGGCTTGCAGATATCATTGAGGATGGCTTACCGCATTATGCCGGAGACTTGGGAAATGACCTCGTCAGTGGGTCGCTGACTGCGGTAGAGTCGCCGGTAGCGAGCGGGAGTCACCAAGGGGGCTCGGATGTTCTAGACTGCTACTGCTGTTGTAGGGCACTTCGCTTCTCTATCGCAAGGCCTCCAGAGGACTACGAGGGTGATCCCATCCTACAGCGCTGGATAAAACCGTAAGTGGCACTGTCTAACACAAATTGCACAGCTGACATCTACCTCCCTCCGTTAGTGGTCGGAAGTTCGCTGCCTCCTTTTGTTTCTGCACTTCCTGCAGAACGGTTTCCGGAGCTCCACTCTTCGGTTGGTGCTTTATTCCAACAAAGCAGCTCAGCATTCATCCAACCAGTATACCGAGTTTGGTGGCTTACAAATCTAGTGATAAGTGCACACGCCGGTTTTGCGCTTCGTGTGGCGCCACTGCATTCTTTGCTTTAGACTCCCTAAACGATGAGATGTGGGATACTGCCATTGGGTTATTGCCCATAGGAAAGCTAGAGAGTGGGAGCTGGTGCGTTTGGAAATGGGATAGAGGGGACCAGTTTGTTGATAGCTATATTCACGGATGGAAGGACGGCGTGCCGAGCTATGAGCGCGATGGAGAGGGCTACTTCAATGACCTAGTCGAGCAGGTTAGATCAGGTCGGAGCTACTCTGGGCTTGTAAACTAAGGTCAATCAGGAGTTTTAGGGGGATTGAGATATCCAACGTAAAAGGCCCCTCTCCAAGGATTTTCGGTTATTTTCAATAAGATGTCAATTTGGTGCAAGATCTATTATTCAAGGAGCTCGAGAGCGAAAAGAAGCGGTAAGGGGCGCTTTCTGGGGTCCTCGAGGTACCGGATGCGATACCGAATCAACGTGCCCAATCACAAATCTCAAGATCGGGCGTTAGCAAATCAGATCTAGTGTCTCTGCTTTGGTAAGGGTAATACAAATGCTTAAGAGATAACAAATATCTGGCGCTTAGCGCGCTTACTACTATTGATTGTGTTGAATACATTCGTGTCAATCAGCATCCCGGGTGTGGGTCCACACCTTAACAATCACTCGCCTCTACCCTGTAGTAATGAGCAACCTAATATCAGGTTGTCTTTCATGAGTAGCTACCATAAAAATGTCTCACTACACACCTGCACCATACGCTACCACGAAGAAAGCCTATTCCCACCAACTAAGCACAAATCATCCCCAGCATATCAATCCCTGGACACATAATCTTGTTCAAACTTCTCGGAATTCATTAAACTATGTCAAAGCATTAGTTCATCGGCTTTTTGCTATAGTCAGTTCCCCAGAAAGATGTTCTACTGCATCCTTTGCCATCAAACTACACCCCGATCCCCTATTTGCGCTCGTAGAAATTGGATGGTGAAACCATAAGCCATCCTGTAGGCACCGATTAGAACAGTTTTACGCTGAAGTCCTACCACCGATGCCGTCGCGGAAAAATCTCACCAGGAAAATTCACACGGAAACTCAATGTGCAAGTTGACACTGCAGGTGTTCGATGGAAGAGGTAGCTGTTTTCATGCCTAGTCACTCAGCAAGTCTTGACCTCTGAGCGAATATTTCCCTTATCATACAATTAGGGAAAAACAGCACAAGCAGCACAAACAACTACGGCAAATGCTCAGATGGCCTAAAAATTTGCGGCATAACCCACCTTACCTCCCATTCATCTCCGAATTCTCCTCGCAGTCCCTAGTACCCGAACAAATGTCACCAATCACCCCTTACCTCCCCGCCACCATCGCCACTGCTACCATAGCTTCAAAAAAAAAAGGGAAGGAAAAAAACCTCAAAATCTTCAACCCTCCAGTAAACAGTGCAAGAGTCTCCATCAAACCTTTTCTGCTCTCTCCGACGGCGATGTTCAGACTTCGCGTCATTTTACTGCTTTCAATTTCCTTTTTTCTATGTATCGCCTCACTCTCATCAACAGCACCAACACCACTCGCCCGAAGAGGAAATACTGACAACCTCTCTAGCGGATCGTGCGATAGGCCTGTGCAACGGAAAGAATGGTACTTCTCTCTCTATAGCCAAGCGAGTTTAAAGCATCTTCAACTAATAAATTACAGGCGGACTCTTGGGCCAGATGAAAAGAAAGGCTACATCGATGCAGTACTGTGCTTGCAAGCGCTGCCGGCAGCCTCAAGCTCGACGATTCCGGGCGCGGTATCGAGGTTTGATGATTTCGTAGGGTTGCATATATCCCAGATGGAGAAAGTCCATTTAAATGTGTGTTTACTTGCCTCAGTGGTTTGAAAATATGTTGTTGATGATTTGGCAGGGCCAGTTTTTGCCTTGGCATAGGTACTTTACGGCGGTGTTCGAAGACTCATTACGAAGTCATTGTGGGTATACGGGAGGTCAACCGTAAGTTTGTTCAATGGTGGGATGATATTAGAGGAATGATTTTAACGGGCTGGGGAAGCAGATACTGGGACTGGACGTTGGATATAAAGCCCGGCAAGGCGTTCGCTAACTCGCCAGTATTTTCCCCAACTGACGGGTTTGGTGGAAATGGTTTGTTATTCTTTCCTCTCTCCCCTCCTCTCTCCGCACTCTTTGTCAACTTGTTGATCTTATTATTTTCCCCTGCTTTCCCCCAGGGCCATATATCCCCTGTGCCGAACAACCCTACAACTTATTCTGCCTTGCAAACGGAACCGGTGGTGGCTGTGTACAGGATGGCCCTTTTAAAAGCGCAGTTCTACATCTTGGTCCTGGACGGAACGTCGGGCCCAATGACCACTGTTTAACAAGAAACTTCTATCCACAGTTCCCTGCACGGTGGCTCAATGAGGCCGAGGTCAACCGCACAATGGCTGAGGTCAGCTACGGCCGTTTCTGGCGACACTTGGAAGGCATATTTGAAGTTGAGAGGATGGGGCCGCATGGCGCAGGGCATTTGGGTATTGGGGGTAAGCAGTCCACGACTCCCTCCAACATGCCCCCAGCGCCCCAGGAGCTAAATCAAGGCAAAATAGGCACTCTATCAGATGTCTACGCTTCTCCCGGAGTTAAGTTGCCCTACCCACCTCCCCTCGATCTCCTTCTAATATAGCACACAGATCCATTATTCTACCTCCACCACGCCAACCTCGATCGCCTCTGGTGGAAATGGCAAGAGGAAAACCCACAGCCTCGCCTAAAGGAGGTCTCTGGTCCAGTATCACAACAACAGGGCGCAGTAAATGTCACTTTGGCATACGAGATAGACTTTGACAAGATCGCACCGAAGGTCAACATCGCAGACGTCATGCATATCAAGCAGAAAGCGCTATGCTACGATTATTCCTAAAACAGCGAGTGCTTTTCTATGATGGGGTGTCTCAGATGATTTATTTTCGCTATGCCCGTACTTATTGTGTACAATTGTTACAATGGAGGTTGAATTTTTAAGAAATCTAAGGGCTCTAAATAATCCTTGCCCAAAATACATCATTGGTGGACCCTGGTACCAACTAAAATAGACCAATGTGGGCAATATTCGGAGCCAGAAAAATCGAGATTCGTGCGCTCATCCCTTCACCAATTGAGACAGAAATATATCAATAGGCAGTCAATGGACTTGCCTTTCCAAAGCTCTTATTTTATGGTGAATCCCTTCTTCACTGGGCAGTGCTGTCCAATTCGCACGACTGATTGCAAAGCTTGATTTAATACGGAGAATTTATACGGGTTCCCATACGAAAAAATATGAACTTTAAATATGGCGAATTTCACATCGCTATAGTTCACCAACATTGCTGTGTAAATCTCGAGATTTCAGCATAATAATTAGAATACTTGAGCCTACCAGTTTTACGAGTTACAGGCAGAGTAGGTAAATTTAGTCGAGTTCTATGACATATATCACCCAACTGTATGTCTGTATGCTACGCTAGCTCTGCCGTGCCAACCGCACACACCCCCTGTTGAGCCGGCTACAAGCAAGGCACGTGTGCACCTCCCGTAAACTGCATGAACTCGAGTACTCGAGTACAGCACTAGTGATTTTTGAAAAGCCTCCGGAACGCGAGTTACATGTTTGAGCCTAGATACCTATAGCTCCCACAAAATCTAGTATCATACGTCATCAGTTATTCCATGGTCGAATCACTTATTTGCACCCCATTCTAGAGACTTTGAAAAAACCCTTAGTCCTATACCCGGCTCACACGGCACCTATCGCCCATGCCCTTGCCCTATTTTACTTGCTGATCTACGGAAAAGCCTAAGGTCAAAGCAAATTTAATTTATGGGGCCTCAGGAGGAAGAATTGGTATTGTACTACGAGTACTGCGCCTGTGACTTGCACTTACTTCTTTTATTAATATCGTATAAATGCCGGCCGTGAGAGAATCCAAAGAACAGGTGAGTTCAAGGGAAAAAATGAAAGATCAGCATCTAGCATCCGCCAAGACGTGTTTTTATTCCTATGCACTCGGGTACAAGGGTAATTGGGGCCCGGTGACACGAACACACTCGCGCAGCGTATTGAGAAAACGCAGCGAAAGTGCTTGTGTCACCGATCCCGACTTTTTGCCACCACCAAAAAATACTCACAGGCTATCACTCGAATTCCCTAATCCGGCGTAGTCCCCATACAAATTCCGCGCCTCGTAATGGAGGTGGGCCCGACTTTTGTCTACCCCTAGTACAGCCCCCGGTAGAAAAAATCGGGAAATGGTGATCGGGCCTCTGGTGCTTTGATTGGAGGGTTCGGTGTGCTCGAGCCAATCGAGCAACCGTGTTTCCGACTCTTAATTTCCACAATTCCCGATCTTCTCGACCGGAGGCTGTATTATTCTCACGTTCGTAGAGCCCCCTTACTGTCTGCACCTGTCGTTGAAAAAATATACTCCCACTATTATTAGGCAGGGTATAAACAAAAGCCCCAAATTGAAAGGTATGGATTATAATACGTTAATCGGCCGACAAACTCCGAGAATGAAAGATGGGATTGTAGAAGCTGGAAACCCGAATCACTCGTATTTGGGCCCACTTCCTCCAAAGACCTGAATTAGGAACTCAGACAGGTTCCACTGAGGCTCAACCCCAATGAAATTGGCTTGCTTCAAGCTCAATTTCACGACTCTCACTTGTACAATGCGATTCCTAGGAAAACATTGCTATCAGTGAGATCATGTGCTCATAGGTAATTTCCACTCTAAGTTCTTGTTTTCTAGACCCGGTCCTCCCATCCTATTGATCGTTTACTCACTGCCCCGAATATTACGCTGATACTTTTTTTAGGTGACACCACAAGCCACCCGGACAGACGCTAATTGGTTGAGAGGAAACAGCGGCTGATCACTTCAGTTGTAACAGTTTATCACAGGAATATTTCCAGTTCAAGTTTAGTCGCCCAAGCGGGGGGGTGTCCGAATTGCTTGTGAAGTCGTCTATCAACTTTTCTATCATACCCAAACAAGTCGGGCTATCTTAAAAAAACTCAGCAAATAGGAGAGTGTCGAGCGCAAAGAGCCGTTGTACGTACTGGAGTACAAAACGTCTTAGTAAATGTTAACTTCGCTTACCTTTTTTCTTCAAACCTTCCTCTTTGTTGAACCTCTCACGCTCTAACACCTCCAGTGACCAGATATGTCATCTAACAAGCACTCATGCTAAATCACTTGTGGTCTACTCGAGTATACATTTCAGCCCCAATTCGCTAGATATCAAAAAATTATTTATTTCCCCCACACTAATCAACACAAGAGTATCACAACTAGCATAAAAGCGCATGTTATGATACAACAGAGTCATTCAACCCCCGGGTCCAAAAAGCGTTTATTGAGCGCCCAGTTTGGGCTGGATTTGCCAGATTTGTATGGAAAAAAGGCGCCACACATGCCAAAGTCCTTCGACCCGCTTTCCAACCAGGGGCTGAATTCCTCCAATATCTGTAGGAAGCCTTTTGGCTCTCAGCCCTAGATTCTTATCGCAAAGAAGCACAAGGCAGTGCACCCACCCCTCTGCTGGCGGTCTGAGCACCAGAGCACAGGATATCACAGGAACAATGGCTAAGAGCACTTGTATGATACAGCAGATTAAATGATGGTTTAGAAAGGATCCATTGGCTAAAAACAGCTAAAGACCTCTCCAATCGCCCAACCCTACAAGCACATATACACTAGTGCATCAAGGCTTTCTGCGATGCCAAAACTAAAGAAAAAGTGCCTTCCGAAAGACTCACCCCCCCCCCCGCCCGAAACATCCCTTCGTCTGTACTCGACTACCGGCATCGTAAAACCCCTTGAAATCTGCCATCTCTATCAGCCCTGAGATCTCCGGATTCTGAGCCAAAAGCTCCGGGGAAGAATTAGCATTTTCGTGAGACAGTATAAGATCAGCCCACTGGATGTGTTGGATCTCATTAACCGGTATTCGCAATTCTATTAACTTGCCAAACTAACCCCACCCTAGGACGACGGAGATGGTGGATTTCAAGAGATTTCACGATATCGGTAGAGGTCAAATTTGTCAAAATTGCTGTAGGTGGGGAGCAGAAAAAAGTTGTCTGGATGTTGGGGAGCTTGGCATGCGCAGGCCAAGATACCCGGAAAAAAGACCCCAGTCAAGTCCACTACAAGGTCGCTACCTCCGGGTTAGAAGTCATGTTATTAGGGACACCCTAAACAACTAGCTGGATCCGGGCTCATGATCCTAATCAAGCACTTTTAGAAATAAAAATCCTTCTCATCTTATTGGTAACAAAAGTCCTCTGCTATAATAGAGGTGCTTAGTTGCCGCAGGCTAAGTGATAATTCTGCTAGAGGCGGGAAACTGACCCATCATGGTAACGGCGCCGGTCCCAGTGTTCATATTTCGATTCGAGATGGACGACATGTTGAACCAAGCCCCTCCTCACCGATCCAATCCCGCTCCTCACCTCCTCGAATGGGAAGGTCGCTGCGAAGTAAAAGGCCGACTAGCTCCTCCAACCCTATCCTTCAAGACCAAATTTAGCTTCATAGGCTTGTAGGAGAGGCCCAACCGTGACACATAAAGTTACCCCGCTAGCTCTGTTAGCCTATCCATCTTTTATGGTGGCATCCATGCCTATAGCTATGTGAATCAAAAACCTACCACTGGGTCTGTACCCCACCCGGTCCTTTGAGCTCCTTTCAGCCCTTCTTATTTAGTCCTTTGCACTCCTTCAACAGGCATAGGGCCATACCATGAACTGCTTCAATCAAGTAAAGCCTCCGAAAATGTGTGGCTAGTATTGCACTGCCTCAGGCCCACCACCTACTCTAGCCACCGTTAGTTGTGCACACGATCCCCCTTCGGATGTTATCATGTCCAAACTATGCCCCCAAGGGCTACCGTTATCCCCACCAAAAGTTTGTTGGCCCCCAAAACAAAAATAATGTTTGCCCAGGGAACCCTCTGACACCTAAGAGGTTGAAGAGAACTAGGGCTTTTGGTCATTACAGTCTTTTCTCCTATCATATTGCTGACTTCTAGTGGTGTTTTCTTTTTCTGCTTATACCTCCCGATTCTGGAGAAGGATTATACACTTGGTTAGAGGGTAGAGTGGCTGTAGGATTAGGGGATATAATGGAAAATGGAACATGGTGAAATGTGTTTGTTTTGGGTTTTCAGGCTATCCTAGCCGCTGCATACGGAAATTGTGCCCTTAAACAATTGAAGGATTAACCAAAAAAAACTCCCATGAGAATAATAATATTATTATTATAATTATTATTACTGCATTACCTAGTTTTATTCACCTACCGCTAGTACTTGTACGTTGAAACAAGAGTTTTTCTCCGCAATCTGTCTCAAATTCGCAATATAACACCTTTACCCAACCCTTCATGACAAAACCAGGCTTATTTTGGACCCTTCCTGACTGTAGCCAATGTCTTGCTTCAGCCCCTACTTCATTTCAGCGTGCTAGAGTATGGACGTGGGTGATCGGACAACCAGGGATTAGGGAGGAAAGCATTTACAGTGAGCTCCTAATCCCTGGCTGTCCGGTCAACCACGTCCATACCCGAGTACATGTGCTAGCAGCAGACGAATAAAACTAGGTAATGTGGTAGTATTATGTTAAACAGTAGCACTTAGCACAGTGTTCCGATCCGTGTACTGTGCTCACCCGTCTTTGCCAAGAATACCTCCGTGAGCCGAATATTTGGTGAGAACCCCAGCAAAATATCGGCTAGCAAAGGTATTCTTGGCAAAGACGAGCGAGTATCATACAATATACCCCACTAGATAAGCAAACCAGACAAGTTAGCATGGGTAGATACAAAGAAATCCCCCACAGCAAATCCAAACCCCCTACTCGTACTACGGCTGCATAACTACCGTAGGAGCATAGTTGGTTTAGCACAGGTCGGCTGAAATCCACCCGACCGACACCACATTTTCTTGGGAACTAATTCTGAATTCTAGCACGAAATACAGTACTAAGAGCAAAGAGCAGCAAAACCCCTCTCTTCTGTGAGAGCTTTCGAGTGACCTAAGTACAACCTTGTGCCGTACGAGGGCTCGAGCGCTGGCATTCATTCTGGCAAAATGAGTATCGGTAATGCATCCTGCTGGCACCGGAGTAGGGCGGATCAAGCACTGGAGTATGATACCGGTAGACATCGGGTGCCGTCTATGTCTCAGGTGAGTGTCCTGCACCAATCCAGCCCGATCTCAGCGAAGAGAATGAAAGGAAAATGTCGCGTCTCTAGAAAAATTAAGCGTACTAGTAAGTGAATAGGATTTACCGGTACTCTAGGTGGTGGCAACCAAATTTGCCGTGCGCAATACTATCATGTCTGGGAGCCTGCTACATTATCCTATCACACATACTCTTTACGATGGGCATAATTACCCGGCCTTGGCGTTTCCTTGTGGAGATGCTCCCCCCTGCTCGCTTAAGCCATTCTACATTCAATTTCCCTTTGACCCGCCGTACTGCGCCGGTATCAGTATTGGTGGAGTTCCAGATTTAAGACCCATCGTGTGATTGGGCTGTTAGTCCTTTATTTGACTACAACAAGATATTGTACCGTACTCGCGCTGCACTGTTCGTGCGATGGCACAGCAATACCTTGAGGCTATGATTTTTCAGGCCAGGCGACGGTATCCTATCCTCCCCAAACCTCCTTTTGTGGGTGGGAAGCTCATCTCAACAGCGGTTACACCATATTATGAGGAGCCAAGTTCTCGACAAATACTACTCTTACTTACCATACTTATACTATTCTCACTAATTTCAAGATGGCTCCTTCGGCGGTAACATTGGGGCGAGTGCAAGTAGAACTGTGATTGCAACTCATGCCTCGTCACTATCAAAGAGTAGCCTTACCGTGAGATTCCCTCAAATGTGTAAGGGCGCTGCTCGAGTACAGTGGGAGATTAGGCCATCTTAGTAGCTCAACAGTTGCAAGTGGAAGACTACAAAGACTTGGAGTACGAAGCACAGCCCCTTATGAAACTAAGGATAGTGGACAAAGCCTATTTCCCCGGGCTGAGGGAGGTTAAAGTGTAATTATTTACCTACAGTCTTTCATCAGGTCTTGACGAATATCAGGGGATGACGAACAGGAATATTCGGCCAGTAAAAAAAGTCGAGTAAGGTAACAAAAAACGCCTGCTAATCCCTGTTCGTCACCCGCTGATATTCGTCGGGACCTGATGAAAGGCTGTATGGCACTTCTTGAAAGTGCTTGTATACCGTAGTACTCGTGCTGTACGAGTACCAGTATTGTCGACCTGGCAATTAATCTCGGCCGACACAATCAAGGCTCCCCTGGCCTGTAGACTGATTGGCAGTTGAGTTCGTCCCACCTACCTGGTCGACTGTAACAACCTCCTGTTTAGGACTTTTCTTCCGCCCCACGGATCACAACGGGGAGTGGACGGAAAGGCAAAGCCACAAGTGCCAGGTATGACAGTGGAGGGGTTCGACACACTTTCCTAAAAAGCTACCGTTGAAAGACCCCGTTTGAGGCTCTGAGCGACACGCTCCCAAACTTTACTCGCGCCCTTAGCGGACAGTCCGTTTAAGTTTCGACATGTCAACTCCGCTCATACCTTCCAGATAAGAGCGCCCCCAGAAGCCACGATCCGGCAAGCACTGCACAATGGAAGGTGAAAAATCCAAGGCACTGGGTTTTCCTGAACAAGTTTCAATTCTAATCCCCGTACATGGCTTCTTGAGCCAGCCACACAACCCCCCCCCCCTCCCATAATAGGACAGTACTGGGCTTTGAATGGGTACCCTAAATGTGCCACACCTACAAAATGTCAGATCTCATCCCCCTATGGCACTTTTTTTTTTTCGTGTACCCGCATGGCATTTTTCATTTCCATTTTGTTAGCAGATATATGCCCCTGATATCCCCCCCTTAAATCGAACAAAGTTCTGAGGGGAAGGAAAATATAATTTTCCTACCACAACACAGTGCATCGCTCAAGATGTTTTTTTCTCTATTTCTTATGGTAACCTGGATTACGGCGCAGGCGACGGCATCTCTTCTTCGACCAAATAGCGCTAGGCTATCAGATCATTCGCTCACAGAAATTATAAACCGCAATATAATAAAGCCGGCCCGGGAAAATGACGACCTCCCGACTGCTACCAAGCGCTATTTTGAATTACCCCTCAACCATGGTGATCCTAAGTCCCCCAAGTTCAGGAACAGCTATTGGGTGGATGATACTTATTACTCCCCTGGAGGGCCTATTTTCTGTATGTGGGAAGCTGGGTGCCAGCCTGACATCGTGGATGCTAATATTTTCTAGTTGTCGATAATGGGGAATCCGATGCGGATGGCATGGAAGCGTATCTAAGGATGGGCGCCACGGGATCATTGGCCAAAGAGTTCAAAGGGTATTTTCCCTCTACCCCCGACTACTGTGGTTCCAAGAATTTCGGTAATTAACCGTTCCGGGTATTAGTCTTCTGATACTATGGGAACACCGATTCTACGGTACCTCAATGCCAGACATGACAAGCGCTTTCCGGTTCACACCCGATAAAATAGCAGCCTACCTAAAATATCACACGATTGAGCAGGCTTTGGAGGATGTAGCAGTGTTCGCAAAGCAATTCACCTTCGGCAACGAGACGGTCTCTCCCGGACAGGTCCCCTGGGTGTTCCTGGGTGCGTTCGTCGAATTATTTGCCCCAGCTAAGTGATATTTTGCTAACGAGGGATGATTTATCAGGTGGATCTTACCCCGGCGCAAGGGCAGCTTGGATGCGAGCTCGTAATTCAGATATCTTCCATGTAGGCCTAGCTTCATCCGCCGTGGTGCAGCTTCAGAAGAATATGTGGCAGTATTACCGCGTAGTTGAAGAGTAGCCATCTTCCCCATCCAATCCTGGCAATAAAGGTGCTAATCCTCCAAATCAAGAACTATGGTAAAGACCGGTTACGGCAATTGCTCAGATGACATCCGCAACGTAACGAAATGGGTTGACAATGCTTTTGATGACCAAAATGCACCAGCTGTCGACCAGTTCCTTGGGAAAATCACTGGCCCGGAAAATTCAGCCTTGTGGAATTTCTTCCACTTTGACGACTCACCAGATCCCCGGGCAATATGGGACAACAGGCGGATAAACGTGAAGGCTGCAATCGGAGTCGTGTTTCGTGACTTCCAGTATGTGGGCATGAAAGGGGCTCTAAAGGCTTTCTGCGATGGTTTGCAGTACTTTGGTGATCCAACGGGGGTCAGAGCGGACTTCCGGAACGCAAAGGGAATATTTCAGGTGCATAATACAAGCGCTGCCGTCGACATCTACACGAGTGTTTTGGCAGCACTCTGGCCGAAAGTTCTCAAAAATAGTGATTACCCAGCCGATGGAGTCACAATAGATCAAATTTATAACGTGGATTGTGCAAAGTATCAGGACACCTGCAAGCAAATAATTACTCAGTGGTCCTGGATTTACCAGACTTGCGTCGAATTCGGTACCCTAATTCCCCCCATTACTACAGAATCACTAAGCAAGCTAACCTTCACTAGGCGCCTACCAAACCGCGAATATTTCCCGTCCAACCAACCTCCTCCCCAAATTCGAAACCGTTGAAAACGAGCTTAAGGATTGCAAAACCTACTTTGGCAATGCGGTAGCAGGTGGCCCCAATCTAGACCCCATCAACAAAAAGTATGGCGGTTGGAACACGAACCCATCGAATGTCTTCTGGACTGATGGTGAAATCGATCCCTGGCGCGCCCTCACCCCCAATTCCATTGAAGCCGGTGCACCAAAGCGGCCTTCTACAACAAAGATTCCCTCCTCTGGGAGCACTGCTGGAGGCGATACGTTCTTTGGATTTGTTATTAAGGGAGGATCGCATTGTGCGGATTTAGGACAATACGTTGGACAAGGACTCAAGGAAAATCAAACCACCACTACCCCGGGCGCGGCAAGCGTAAAGGTCCCAGCGGGCTATGTGCCGGAGGCGGACACCGCTCATGACTTGTTTAAGGATGCGTTGAGGGTTTGGTTACCAGCGTTTAAGACACATCCGCTACCCGCGGGGTCCTCGTTCACTCAGGACACAACCAGCAGCGGCGGCGCAGGAAGTGAGGGCAATGGAACCAGCACATCTAATGCCGGTGGCCACAAAAAGAATTCGGCAACATCTCTATCACCGCCTAGATGCCTCTACCTGGCGCTCATTGTCGTGGGGGTTCGTGCTCTGTTGTAAAGCGATCATTCGATATATCTCTCAAAAACCATAGTCATCCGCATCCTAATCATTTTTATTTTGCCTAAGTCGGCGACATCAGCATGTATCCATATACCACGGTCTTCATGTGGGCGGCGTTTTGTTCTCTGTCAATTTCTCTCTAGATTGCAGGATATATCTTCATCTGAGTTTTGCTGGGGGTTATTGAGTGACCGGGCAGGGTTTGGGGTGGTCCTTTTTTCGATCATAATTACTCATTAGGTAAAGAGTTACGAGTAGAAACGCATTATAAAGCCTTCTATATAATATCATACCTGCTCATAGTCCCATCTCCCAGCTCATGTGATCCGACCGATATATTGGACGCTTCCGAAACCCTCTGGCAGGAGAATTTCGATTCTGATTTTCTACTCTCGAATTTCATAAGTGTCTAGACACCTTAATGCTAAGGCCCACCAAAACACAGATCCCCGGTGACCTGATATCTTTGAAATTCACGGGTATATACCTTACCTCTAGCATAACAGTCGACCAACAGCAAAAGGTTTCGACTGCCCCATCACTCAGCGAGGGCGGTTTTCTATGATTGATTATGTACAAAATGTGTGATAATCGCGTATGTGGTGCCCGTATGAATTTCAGCCTGCGTGCAGTCTCTTCCTGAAACTTAATGGTCAGACTCAGCCCGAAAGCGCTGCAGGGCAAGCCTAGCTAGGGATAGGATAAAATATCAACAGTGGGCCCCCCGGACCGACGTTGTGGCTATGGCGACGGTATCGGCCTCCGATGCAGGAGGGGTATTTCACGTGGCAAGTATCAGTCTCCCGATAGGAGCCAAGTAGTTAAGCATTGAGGCAGTGAAGATATTGATGAAGATATCAATATACCAGACAAAGAAATTCAACCCATGATTTCATGAGCCGGGCCACCTCTCTTTAGGGGAAAAATAAACCACCACACCACATGAGTAGCCCGAAGCCGACAACTGAAACCACCAGGTTTACCTAGCTATTCCAGCACAGCCCAGGCCTAACGTTTTCTTTGAGCCTATAGGACACGAAATTCTGACACAGTACAGTAGCACTAGTATTACCTCGCTTTACTAAGAAAAAAAGCTACATATACAAGGCAATAAATAGGAAGAGGGGCAACAGCTGCCTTCCCAAGGTAAAAGAAGAAATTATTATTTTCTATTTTATTTTCTATTTTCTATTTTCTTTGCCAACCCCCCCCCCCTCCTATTCGCTTCTGCTACCCGCCGATCGCCAACCTTTAAGGTCTAGAGTCGGATTCTACCACCTCGTAGCAGGATTGATAAACCCCACAGCCATATTGATGAGGGCTAAGTTCTTCAATCTCCCAGTCCCCGTAGGGCAGGAGTTTTTTCTCCTGCCCTACATGACGGATCGTTCAATAATAACTGATTGTCAGCATGGATTGAACTCCTGAGCTCCCGCTAATTGCACAGGAGTGTTAACCACTGCGCCAGCTAGGTATTTCATGAAAGGTAAACCTGGGAACTAATATTTATCCTACTGGAAGCCCGATTTTGGGATTTTAATGAGTGGGTAGTGTGTCTCTTCCCGAGTTGCTGGTAGATTTCAACGGAGGTGTTTCTTACTCCTTAGGTGTTTAACGAGAGATTCTCCGTGGCTTAAAACATAATCAGTGCTTTGTGCGCTTGTTACTCTCGTACGATACGACGGGTTAGCTACCCATGCACAGCACCCGAAGAAAAAATGATATAGGATAAATAAGCGTAAACTCATGAACGGTACGTCCCAATAGTGCTTCCCCTATTATGGCTTTATTGCGTTTTATGACAGAGATTCACAGAAGCCTATAATACTATCTGCAGCGCCTTCTACTGTCACGACCCAAGTCCCGGAGCAGAGCGAGTGATAGGTAATGAACATATTGTTGCCAATGAATCGATCAGCAATATTCAGTCCTAACTTAATCGATACAAAGAGCGAGAGCCTGGTTTGAAACGCAAAACAAGAAGTTTTAAATACTCAAAATAGAGATTTTGCCACGACGGTCGTGATTTGAACTGTCCGATTCACTGGAGAAATAACAAGGACCTTTCCAAATGTGCACTAGTGCTCTGTGGCTCAGCTTCGCATAGCCCGAAGAGCAACCCCTGAGCAAGACCGCCGCGAGATACATTTGCTTACGCTTCTGTTTACTGGGTACAGCTAGTTTGCACTAGCTTTAGGAGAGGTTCTTGCAGCCCACACCAAGTTTTGTACTAGGCTTAGCAAAACCTCAGTGTTCTAACCTTATTTAACACATAACTCGCTATAAAATCAGTACAGTTCGGATTTAAGACAATCATGGCACAACCTCCCCAATCAGAAGATACCCGACATCCTCTTGATGTGAGATCCGCATCGGAGGCTAATAATTTATCATACAGGCAGTGTTGCAGAGGCTCGAAGGACCGCATGGAAATTGGTCCAGAATATACAGTATTCACAGCTACCTATGTAGAGCATAGAGACATTTCTGGGGGGGGTCTATCGCATACCCATGGTTTACATTGGCCCATCCGTGGTTCACATGTCATATACATTCATGGCTATGACAACGGCGGTGCGGAAGGCGAAAAGGTGTTTTCTATCAAGTCCAGTATACCAAATAGTCGGCTGTTTCCTCTTTCCTTGTTTTTTTATTGCGAGGGGAATCTACGATGGGACTTGGAAAAGACGAGAGACATACGAGCAGTCATCTAAAACCATCAAATCATCATATAGAGCGCCCTGAGGAATAATCGATTTGGATATCTTTTGACGCTCTTAGCAATTCTTTTTCTTTATTGTACTCGTACGCCTCCTCTCCTCTTCTACCACTGGAGGTGTCTATTAGGAGGTAATCCCAGAGAGGGTATAATACTTACCGGCACACCTGACAAGTCACAACGAAGTCCTCCAGCATGGAGACAATCTCATTCAAACACTCCTCCCCTACCTCCCCCCATTCCCAAGACCCAGCCGTCGCGAGGTAGTGTTACCATCTAGTGGCTGAGACCCGGTGGTAGTGTTATCAGTAGCAGAATGCCTCCAAGTAAAAATTAAAAATAGAAAAAGCATCAAGTGTCAACAACGGGCAGACCCAAGCACCCGCAAAAGCTAAGCCGAGGGGGAACATGCGTCAGACCAGAATCTCCGAATAGAATCTCAAGCCCCAGAATTTCATAAATCAGCACTGTTCATTTCATGAGAGGCAGGAATATCCGTTTGCATCCATATGAAACATATGCAATTTCAATGTTTATGCAACGGGACCCCGTGCAGGCATTGGCCTCGGATACATCGTATCCAATCAAACGAGGACGGATGACATATGGTACCGGATTGGCATAGTTTCTGCAGCGCCTGCTCACAGGCTCCCCGAGAAACAAGGCAGCAAGACGAGTCTATTACCGCAGACGTAGCCCGAGATGGGCGACTTAAGCTTTCCATCATCCATTCTAGCCTAAAACTGACCCCTGTCAAAATGAACAATTTAGGTTGTTTTTTTTTCAGATTCCCCAGAGAGTCATGTTAATTTAGAATGTAACACCCATTCCCATACAGGAACAACCCTACAAAAGAGGGGCGTCCATAGCCAGAGAACTTTGCCCAGAAAATATTGCTCAACCTTCAGCCCCCAAAAGATTTTCAACCATCGCTCCCGGTAAGAATTACAGATCTATCAGATGGCAGAATAGATAACTCGACACATTAATAGGGACAAAACAGGAACATCTCAATCTTTCCCGGAGATAACGGTACTGCGGTTCAGAAGTGGCAAAACTCTTGGTAGGAGGATGGGAACGTCCCACAAGTAGACGTGTTCACCACTGTTAACTTCCTTGGCAAAAACATCTAAACCACGCTCAAGTTAACTAATTAGCATACTATTGCCAAGCGAGAATGAATCCGCCAGTTCCCGCCGCCCCAGTCCCTCACTGTGCTCGTACTAGTACGGAGCTCAAATCACCAGCTACGATTCAAAACAACCCCGACCGCACTCATCCGCGACGTTCCGCCCGGCTCCCTAGAAAACCCGGCACCGATTGCGTTCGCCACCATGCGAGGGGTGAGGAGAACCGAATCGCATGAAGGTTTGGGGTCATGACCGGGAAACGCCCTGCTCAGCCGGTCATTCTATCACACACGTGTAAGTCGATTCCGAGAGTCTATGGTATGGGTTAGCGAACGGATCAAAGGGGATTCGGCTTAGGAAAAGCAGGACTTCTGCAGAGGTTACATAATAAGTGAGCCCAGACCAGGAGGGGGCTACTGATATCGTGTTGATCGATAGTTCCTGACCATTAAGTACCGTACTGTACTATACTAGGAACTGATTGCGAATCCAGTGAATGTCGCAGCTGTAGAGCGAGTGGACTCTTCCGGAGCTTTGTAGCGAGGTGGGAAAGGTACGGCAGATTTAACTCCAAGACAGGTAGAATGATCCACTGCACCCCCGAAGCTTAAAAAAACTTCTATTATCACCCCCGAACTCAGCTCACGTGCTTCCACAACTCTAGCAAGAGTTCGGCATCCCCATCACTACTCTAATTTTCCTCGGGAGTGCTTCTCACTTAAGACTTTCCCACCGCAAATATTTTAGGCTATTTATTAATATATGTTTCTTTGACAAACCCTGCAAACCTCCCTCCCCTGCCTCTAATGTATGCCGGTTCGCAGACGCTGGGGTAATAATATATGAAGAGGAAAGAAGCAAGATCCGTAGCCGAGTGAGAGCCCGTGACAGGGTGTTTAGCAAATCGAGAAGTGCTTTATACCTAGCGACATAGAAGTACACTAGCTGATCGGCTTTGAGTCTGGTGCAATCTACAATATAGGAGACGCCGACAGACCGTGAAGGTCTTCTTGTTGCGAATTGTATCCCTGAAGGCGATGAACTTGTATTGCTAAGAGGGAGAGAGAGAGGGGGGGGGGGAGAAAGAAAGCGTCAAAACAACAAGGAAAGGCCACCACTAGGAAATCATCCAACTGCGGAAAAGCTTACGCAGCACTACCACCACCCGGTACATGTTCTACGCACATCTATTGTAACACTTCTATGAGTGCCTCTTCCCAATAACTCCAACGGTGACGCCAGATCCTTAAATAGCAGCCTGCATATTCCTCGCTCGAGATAGCCTGGGTAACGGGGTGCAGATACGGAACTAGGGGGTGGGGTCGGACCAAGGTAGTATCATTATTGTAGTTGCCGAATGCAAAACAGTTGTTGTCAGCTTCGCATGACGACTTAAATCTGTGCCCCGGGCGCCGGTACTACCCCACAGTCACTAACCCGGATTTTCTTACATTCACGCGACGGCATTGAGCCTCGTTTCGGAACCAAATCTCAGGGTTACCATTTTCTAATCCGAGTGATCAATGATGAGGAATAAACCATAGGAAACAGCTCAAACTACGTACCCAACCACCACTCAAGAACGAACGAGAACAAAAGCTGTTATCTAAAGGACTGTATTAGAAATCTTTGGGATTTAGGAACAGTCAAAAGCTTCACCCAGCCTCGTGTCCGACATAAATCTAGAAATTACCCCTGTGCAACAGGAAAAACCCAGAGCCACCACTCCTGCCCGAAGCGGAGCCACCAATAATCTACACCCAATTCTCGGCTCCAAATGAAATAGCCATTACTATTACCTAGCTTCGGGGAAAGAAAGAAGAAGAAAAAAGAGAGAGGTAAACAAAAGACAGAACCAAGCCCCGCCCCCCAATGCGCCCAAAACACAAATGAAAGTATGATATAAAAAATGAAAATGAAAATTCGAACCGTCAAGAGCCAACTTTTAGCTCGCAACCCTCGAAGGAACCGGGCTATCCTGAGCATGCCTGTCCTTCCTTCTTCCAAAAAACACGGACAACTGCCGCCTCAGGCTTCTCAACGGCCCACTCACATTCCCCATCGTCTTGCTACGCGTCGGCATCTGCGGCAACGGCGGCAGTGGCCTTTCCGCAAGTTCCTTCGGTAAGGGATCCGTCTTCATACTATGCGAGGTATTCGGCCTCGGGAACAGTACTAGTTTTTCCCTCTCGTTGCCACTTTCGTTTCGCCGTCGCTGGAGTTCCTGCTGCACCCATTCACTTGTCCGGCATTCGGCTCCGCCCGAGGTCTTTGGTCGCGGGGCTACGCGTATTAGTGACGGTTTGCGTTTCAAACCTACGGGTACCTGTATTGCAGATGATTCAAAGGGCTTTGCTTGGCCGATCTCTTCGGGATTTATCGGTTCTATTGGTGGTTCGGGGGTGCGTGCTGGTGTGTGTGGTTCCTGGAGTTTCGCTCTCAGGTTTGGTGTTGTGCTTGCTGGGGGTGAAGGTGTATGGACTCTGCGGGCCTCGCTTAGGCTCATCTTTCTCGCCAGGGCAGTTTTGGAGAAGTTGTAGGGTGCCATGGTGCCGCTTGAGGATGGAGGTGTTGGGGGTTTTACAATTGTGTTTAATTTAACGGGGTCTTTTAGTGGAGGGGACTCGGGACAGATATCTAGGCTTGGTCCCGATGAGGTCTCGGGTTTGTTGTTCGTGGTTCGGGTGAATGATTGTGCTGCGTTCGGAGGAACGTAGGGTGGCTTTCCATCTGGTTTTGGATGAGGTATCGGAGTTGCACTTCGTGATGAAAATAGTCTTGAACATGATCGACGTAGTTCCAATTCAGTTCGTGGGCTGAGAGGTGCCAGTGATGAATGCACAGGTAGTGGCTTCTTAGTAGCAGTATTAGCAGCGGTGGTAACGACAGTAGTTGCGATCTTTGGTGAGATATTCGTTTTCTAGAAACATATTAGTCAACTTTCTTTTCAGGAATGTTTAAAGTTATGCAAGAGTGGTGAATGATCTGACTTACAATAGGAGCAGGTCTCGTGAACGCCTTTTGTCTCATTTCGGCGACTTGGGTGAGATCAGATAGACTATCTTTACGATATGATATGTACTTTTTTCTAGAGCTTTTTTTTTTTTGTAAAGGAATGGAAAATACGCTCTGCGTATAAAAAAATGTCGTCTAGAGGAATTTAAAGGAAGGTATAGAATAAAATAAAAAAGGCAACAAAACGAACGCAAAATGAAGGAAACACTGTGAGAGAAAGAAAATTCCAAGGAGGCGACACAATTGGGGGGGCGCACCTAGGTTTTCATAGATTCTTTGCCCGGGAAAGGGGGGGGGGGGTGGTCATTTGGTGGCCCACAACAGTGATGTCGAAGTTGACCGCTAACCAGGGATACATTGTGTGTTTTATTGAAATGCACATCTCTGGTGAGTAGCGAAACGCCCTACGCAACGCGGTTAGAACTGCGAGCTGTCATTGGTCAGGGGGGTCTCGAATTGTAAATTGAAGGTTGTCCACCAGAGTTTCAGATGAAGCGGTTAGTGTTACCGGAAGCCCATTGCTGAGTCCCGACCAGGATTCCTTGTCCGCCACAAGAATTGGTCGCGAGTTTGAGAAGCCTGTTACAGGATCTGTAGAAGATAAAGGATGAAGAGAATACTGTACAAAATTGTTATGGTAATGGCGTCAAAGGAATGCTTTGGATGGCAGGATCGCCAGGGAATTTTACCCTTATGGTCTAGCCCGAGGTGACCGAGTGATGGAGTCAAAAGGAGTTCTGTCCGCTGCCAGACGAAGCCTGGTCGGTTAAACCACTAACACAAGGGAAACAGGAAAAACGAAGGAAAAAAGGGAAAAGAAAAACAAGTTCCATAAAACCATCGCTTAACATTAGAGTTTGCCCCATCGTATCGTGTTGTACTAGTAGTGTAGAAGCATCTGCTCGAACACACAAACTCCACTATGCCCGGCCCATCCCCAGCGCCAACATAAGGCGGAGTAGTAGAACTAAATAATCTACCGTAATCCACAATTGTATACGAGTATAGGCATTACAGTAACACAGTGCTTTAGAACTGCGCTCCCGGATCCTCTACCGTACAGTACGACACTCCAAGTATTTTTTTCCCGAGTGCGAGATTGCCAATGGAGGGCCCCCCCCACAATTCTCACATGCTGTTCGTCTTTCTCGCTCTTCTACCAAGACACCTGCCGTGGCTCTCTGCAGGGAGGGGAAACCCTCCCATCTCGCTATATGGCCTAAAATGCCTTACCGTCCTCCAATACAGCAGAACCGATTTACCGTGCCTGACAAGAATGTCGTATAGTATCTGCAACGCTCCCGATGTAGGCCGAGGAGGAAAGGCCAACAATGGTGTTTGGTCTGGGGAAACGAGGGTTTTACTCTTACCACAGCACTTGTACTAGTACCGTACCTGTACGCGAAAAAGAAAAAAAGAAAAAGGAGTGAAAAGAGCCCCTTTGCGCAATCTCCTCTGTGCAACCACATCTTGCGGATCAACCGCCAAAGGTTAAATTGACACCAGTACTGTGCATTTCTGTGCTTGCGAGACCCCAAATGGACGGAAACTGGTACTGGTATCGCACCGGAATAATCGATCCCAAATGTTGCGGGATTGCGGGATTTGGTGTGAGGGGTGTAGTAAAATTTTCTCTTATAGGACGGAACGGGTAATGTGTAAGGCTATACGGGCGGAGCGAGAGCTTGGGTAGATAGTGGGTGGTTGGCGGATTTCTGTGCAGGACGTTACAGGTCCCGCTGTACCGGTAGATTCAGCATGGAGCGGAAGGTGGTATTTGCAGAAGTGCACCGGAGTTGAGGGAAGAGGATACTCGAGTATAACGCAGGGGTTTTCTTTTAATCCTTCCCGTGTTCCCGTAAAACGAGCTCATGGGAATCCGTTAGTTCCCAAGTTAGTAGACATCTTAGCATCCACCACATTATTTATTAATGATAAAATTCCACCATATAGACAAGGGGAGAAGTAGTGGTGAGGAAGATTATATACTATTAGACCACTGTTTATTTTTTACTCGACGATTTGAATAGCTTATCACTTACTGAAGAGCCTAGTTTTACCCTAGGACCATCGGCTTACTCAGGGCACAAAGTACTCTATTTGATACCGGGGTTTTCACTAATAGGGACATCTCATACGTGACCCATATATGCAAATTACTTATTCCCGCCCTGGGCCGGTTGTTCGGTATTACTGTCGATATCATATAGTAGTTTCAACCCGGTAGCTTAGGGGGTATCTCGAGTTGAGATATTGTCTTCATATGAGACATTCGGCCACGTTGGTCTGGGGTTCAATCGTCTCGCCTTTTACGGCAACTATTAAGACAGGGCGTGCTGTCTTTGTAAACTTCATGTGAGCGATTCGAAGAACGTTCGAGGCGTTTCTTCCCTTCGACTATTGTATGGGGTAGAGATCGAAGGATGACTGCACACAAGCCCTCACTGGTAAACCCCCACGTGTTTATTTACCGTCTTCCCGTGCAGTTCTCACTAGCGCGCCCCATTTCCCCAAGATGCTCAGGTATCTGGGGATACTGGAACTTGTAGAGGTGCTATGATGTCGAATTTGGGCGTAAAACGCTGGTTCTTGTGTCCTCATATTTATGGATTGGCTGGTGGCTCAAGAACAGACAACTTCGTGACTAAGAATCAATAAAATCCTCTGTACTCGAGTAGTTGAGAAACTAATCCCGACACATCTCAAGCTTAGATATAGTGCCCGTTTTCTCCACCACTAGCCAGCCTTGCAAAAACACCCGCGAGTGGGGGCGCATATACAGTACAGTGCCATAACTATTGAGCACGAGACATAACCTAGCCCGCTTATCACACCGTAGTTCTTCATCCCGACCCGTGCACGGTTGGCCCGCGGCCCAATCGAATGATACAACCAAAAATCTCTTGGTAGGATTCCACAAGAGGGGTCTAGGCTCGAAATCGTACTACAAAGTGTGTACAGTGCTAGAGTCAAAGTTTCCCATCGCGATATTTCGACTGGTGTTTGAGACCTAGGTCGACGCCGCCGGGACCGATGAGTAAGGAAGAAGGTCGATTCGTTCAACATGGTCCTGACTCAGGATCAGGGTTCTTCCGGGAGGACCTCGTGCTGAGCTGTTTCGGGCTGGCTCGGATAGAGTGATAGGGTGAATGAAGCAGGGCACTGATGGGCTGAGATTAGAATAGTAGATTGGTGGTGCAAGCCTATGGGGTACTGGAACGAGGCTTTTCTAGCGCCGCAGGTGAGATGCGGGTTACCGGTATTGGATAGTCTATTGGTTGCCAGGCAAAAATGTGGAGGATGCCGGCGCGGGTACTGGACTGATGCTCCCTAGAAAAACCCCCCACTAAGTCCCTCCATGCACCTTCGAGATATCCCTTTTTCTTGCTTGAAAATTGGAAGTTTTGACCAGCTCACTGTTCATTGGCAGTTTGGATTTAGGGTTCGCTACTCCGAGATCCTTTATTTAAGAGTTCTATCGCTCACTCTACCATTTAATGAAACAGAAGGTTTTGTTTCCAAAAGGACTATCTCCTGAATAGCCGGCAGAGTATTGTGGTGCTCGTCGAATTCTTGAGACCTCGAACTGCACTTTTACCGCATGTTATCTGTAGTATTGTAGTAATAATACCGCGCACGCCCTCTCGAAACATATTCCTGCTCCACAAATACCTACCAATACCGAAATTCACCGTTGCTCTAGCGAAATCCATGATGGGTTATCGTCTCCTTTCCCTATCCTCAGGTGGCACGGTACAGCTTGAACCCACCGCCAGCGCAGCTTGCCATCCCTATCCAAGCATTCAACAAGGATTCCTAGTCTTTAGCCCCCCCTTGGATGTGCGTTACAATACGGTACTACGGTTTTAGGGCTGGGAATGTCTCAAAAACGCAGTTGGGTACGCGAACCAGAACACGCACAGAAGCCCACCGGTGGTGTGGTGGTGTGGTGCTGGAGTATCCAATTAGGGCCCCCTACCGAACCCCTATTGCCGGTCGGCTCTGGATAAACCCCTTCGCGCGATGCGGCATTCTCCGTTAACCAAAGCTACTGGTGAGACCTTTCCTACAAGCACTTTATCTAACAAAGAACCATAGGCCAGTTTGCAAAGTGGGATACCCAGTAGGAGTGCCTCAGCTCCAGTCTCTCTTGAAAATGGCCAGGCAGCGTTGAGGTGTTTTCGATTTGGCGATAGTATGGAAACCCGCCTTTAATCTATTCTGCAATCCCGAGAACCTTGGTGTGGGCCATTCTTAGCGTGCCTTGGTTCTAATTGCCCATTACTGTACTCGAGTAAACACCTTTGGCACCCAATTCCGTGGTAGGTGCCACACATGGTTCCTTAGGTTCCAAGCTAGTCTGAGCTGCGAGTGATCCAGGATGATCGGATATTGAATTCTCGTTCCTCTCAGCCCAATATTTATCATCTGAGAGGCGCCATCTGCGTTGTACAGGCTTAATTGGTATGATATGTGCGAGGTGGTAAACAACGTCATTTCCCTCCCCCCCCAACACACTCCTTAACATCCAACCAATCAATCCTCGCACCGGCGGCTACGGCGACTAACTCAACGCTAGCACCGAGGGAAAAAAGCCTCCCCCTTATACGATATCCTATCGGCACTGATGGTGCTCTTCTTTGGTAGGAAATAAAAACCTGGTTGGCACCCACGGCGGCATAGTGCTAGCTAACGGAAAAAATGTAGGGAATGCTGTTCAAAGTCCCTATAGGCGAGCTATTGGTTCCGTCGCGGGGGCCGCTGTTCCTATGTGCTGCCTACATGTCCGGTGCCGGACGAGATGTTGCCCTTTGTGGCGCCGTTGTAGACTCTGTTCTCTATAAGCATCCCGAATGAGGTACCTAAATATTTAAACCTAGATTTGGTGTAGGCCTGAGATGAGCATAGGAAATTCGCCATATAGATTTTGATCCCCCCCGTTTAGGCGCTTCATGCTGGATACTTGTGCAAGAATTTGAGTACTGAAGCGGGTGTTGGTTGCGTCTTCCCCGTTCTTTGCGCCAGCCGTTTATGACGTAACTCGTGCCCGAGCGGAGGGGGCCGCTCGCATGGGTGGACGTTTTGGAGGTGGGGATGGTGGCACGCTGGTCCTATGCCGCCTGAGGGGGATTGCGAGTAAGATTAGAAAGCGTGAGAGGAATAGAAGTAGTGTGGAATTTACCGAGATCCTCAGCCTGGTTATTGACGTTGCGACGAAGGGACGCCCCTTCCCACTGGCCGTGGCAGCAGGTGTTTGAAGTGGTTATGTACATGTAGTCTGCAGCATGCGTGATACTTGTACCAGAATAATCCTAGGCAGTCTTCGTTAGCCACACCCCCTTACCAAGTCTTACTATCTATGTTAGAGATAAGATGGAGCAACCTAGCTCTGTCGAGCTACCATTCGTCAATACCGATAACCTCCTGGTCCAGGAGAAGTGGAATGGCTTACTGGCACCCCGGCCCCGATAGCGAACTTATTGCTCCCTGGAAGCAACACCACTGACACTGCAGCGCTTCTCCTAATCGTTCCGGACAACTACGATCCTTGGGATGGCGTCTGCTACAGTTTTTGGGCAGCTAGGGAAGAAACTGCAGCAGTGGCACTACCTGCACCTCCTCTAGTTCTGCACACAAAATCGTCTATATCAGTCAATCATCAATTATGTAATGGATAGCCCAATACGCACACCTACGATTACGTGGGGGTCGTCGGGACTCCTACTTCCGATGGGGACCGAATTAATTCTCTTAGCCCCTGTTTGGCACGCCACCATATAAAAAATGATGCTTTCCTAAAAACTTGGTTTTGCTAAAAAGATCAATATTATCTAGATAGTATCTGCCATTCTGACTACTGTAATTAAAAAGAAAAATCTGGCAGGAGGCTTGCAGGTCGAGTTATAATCAAAGAGGTGCAATGCTGCAATATTTCATTTGCTATAAAAGCCAGAAAAAAAATATACCATTTTTCTTGAGCGCTAAACGGGGCCTTAGGACTATATTAGCAGCATTATTTACACACCTCGCAATCCACTCTAAATCCCCAAGCTTCGATCCCCACGACCCCTCGCGACTCATGTCTTTTTTTCAACACTAAAGTTATCGAGTGCCCGGCCCATGAGGTCTCCGCACTACTATAGTACTACTCGATTCCAAGACAGGGTTGAGCCAGCTTTTCGGCGCAGACTCCCCCGCGAGCGACGGGTGCGGGGGATTGTTATTAAGATGAGGTTAGTATGATATGATAGGATTTGCAGGTGGCACGAACCCTGTCGGCGGTTCGCGGTGATGTTTGTATGGTGGGGGGAACCTTTAACCAGGGCAGTCAACCTGAAAATGCCCAATTTCGAAATATTTTTCCTCAACAACTTTATTTTTGTTTCTTCCTGTTTTTCGATAGACAATAAGCTGGGGGTTTAGAAGATAGAAAGATATATTAGATAATATTATTATTATTATGATATTATTATAATATATTAACTTTTGGGCAAGCTATAGGGGTCAAGGGTAGGGGGGTGCATGCTAGTTCGGGTTAAATGGCTTTCCTTGACTGAGCCGAAGACAAAGCGGGCGTCACGAATCGCCCAACATATCTTAGCCAAAGACAAAATTCAGGTTAAATAAGTTCGAGGATTTGTTTTAGGTTTAACAGAGGCACAGGATAAAGTACCAACGAAAGAAATAGAAGTAGTTAAGTGAGAACAATTCGACAAGATATCTTACAATGCAGAATATAATAACCACCGTCCAAGCCCTCCGCCCTTCTTCCCCACCCCAATCCCTAATGGGAAGAACATGGAATATGGTTCATTGATTGAATGAATGAATGAAGGAAGGAAGGAAGGAAGGAAAAATATAACGAAAAAAACTTTTTCAATAACCCTAAGGGAGAGCATAGGAATTTTATATATACAGCTCCGAAAGCCCACCGGGACATACTAAGTTTAACGATAACCGCCATTCTGAGCCCGAGGCCGTACCGCAACAAGAGAACAGGTGGCAACGAGTAGAACATGGAATAAGGAGATGGGGAGGAAGAAAAAAAGAAGATACATGATACATAAAAACACCTCAGCTATTCAGATAGCTTTTATTACCATCCACCACTGCCCCCTCCGCCTTGCTCGCCCCTTCTGCGCCTCTTGGACTCATCCTTCCTCCCGTTGTCATTCTCACGGCCGTGTTTCCGTTCCCTGTCCCTTCCATCGCGCCTTTCGCGCTCCTTATCGCGGTCTCTATCTCTATCTCTATCTCTGCCACTTCCGCCGATCGCAGCAGCCACGCCGCTTCCCCTGCGTGATTCTCTATCCCGGTCGCGCTCACGCTCAGTGAGATGGCGATCACGTTCCCTTGGATCTCGGGCTTCACGATCACGGTCTCTCTCTTGCTGTCCACGGTCACGATCTAACCCCCTATCCCGGTCCATTCCGACCCGCTCACGGCCACGGTCCCGTTCTACCTGACGCTCACGTTCACGTTCACGCTCCCGGTCTCCGTCACGCGGAACCCGATCTCTCTCGCGCTCTCTATCCCTATCCCTATCACCTCTATCCCGTTCACGCTCCCTGTCTCCCCTGTCTCGTCCATGGCGACCACTGCGACTTCCATGATCTGAGGCCGGTCTGTCCCTATCACGCTCCCGATCTCTATCTTCTGCGGATCCTCCTGAAACTGATGTCGGTCTTCCTGGTTCGGGTCCAGCGAGACTGCCTCTGCGAGTGGAGTCACTTTGAGAGCCATTACCATTACCACCTCGTCGAGTAGTGTCGCTCGTGGTTATAGGTAAAGCGTTTCTGACATTATCCCGCCCAGGGGTGCTGCTTGTACCCCCAACACGCCTTGATGCTCTACCTTTGATGGAGCTACCTTGTGTAGCATCAGCCCCCCCAGACGCCTGGCCAATGATATTCTGCATAGTCATCATCATGCGGCGCCGCTGGTGATGGGCATCATCACCTCTATCACCCCGTGAAGGCCCTGTAGGTGGCGAGCCTTGCTTGACTGGCGGTGGTGGATTTGACGTGGTGGGTGATGGAGCAGCCGGAGGAACGACGCTAGAAATAGGGTTCGTGCGGGGCCCTGAGGGTGGACCAGGAGCTGCAGCGGAAGTTGACGTGGTTGATGCCCCTTGGATGACCTGTCGGCGGCTTGGGTGAACGGATGAAGACTGTGGCGGAGGTTGGGGTTGAGCAACTGGGGATTGTGGTTGTGGTTGTGATGGTTGTGGTGGTAGTACTGGTGGTAGTGGCTGGGGATTCTGGACGACATTTCTTAATCTGTCTGGATGTATTCCAGCAGTATCACTTCCATTAGTTGAAGCTCCTGTGTTGTCTGTAGGTTTTTGAGTTTCAACGTTGTCCACCGAAGCCGCAACGGATGGCTTGCTTTCCAGACCCGGAGACGGCAACGGAGTTGGTACGCCAGGCGGGTTATTTGGTGGAACTCGCTGTGTCCCAGTAGTGGTGGTGAGAGACGGCGAGGATGCAACCCTGTTCATATTGCTTCTAGGTCCCATTGGTGCACTACGGTCCCGTGGGCCCTTGGGTATGATATCAGGCGGATTAAGCCTCCCATGATTGGGGTCCTGGTGCGTAACTGGTGGGGCATGTCGGGTTTCACGAAAGTCGTTGAGTGATGGACCCGACGGCCCTCTTGGTGGAGCTCCAGTGAGCAGGTCACGTTCTTTCGGGGTTGATGGGCCCTCTTGGCGATTTCTTCTCTCCCTTTCACGTTCGACATCTGCGCGCGGAGCAGCAGGTGGCCGTTGAGAGTGGGCATCCTCCTGGGGGGCTTGTTGCCTAGGGAGGTTTTGATCGGAAGCCCTCCGATCTAATGCTCTGCGGTCGGGGTCGGGACGATCGATCTCCACCTGGTGAACTTGTAAATCAGAGCGATCGTGCCGACGGGGTCGATCGTCCGTCCTGTCTGGCCTTCTCCTGTCGACATCTGGTGGTTGACTTCTGGAGTCTGTTCTGACAGGATTTGGCTGAGGCTGCTGGGCAGACCTATTGGGCAACGGCTCCATTCGGATATCCGGATCCTTCCTCTCACCAGCCCTCGGAACCCGATCATCATTTCTAAGAGGGAGTGCTGGTCTTTGAAAGTTGTCTTCTCTGGCCCTTCCTCTATCGCTATCACGCCGATGCTGATCTCGACTCTCTCTTCTGGGAGAGAGAGGGCGTCTGTCCCCCAATCGATCCGATGGTCTGTCTGGCAACCTCTCGGCGATAGGCCTACCAGCTGTACCCCGAACTTCTACAGATCGTGGGGAATCTCTCATATCCCTGGCCCTATCGTGAGGCTGCTGAACCGGAGGTCTGTCCGGCAGTTGGTGTTGGGGCAGTGGCCTATTAGGCTGGGGTGGGGGTCCCCTGTTGACCTGGTTTAGATTTCGTGACATATCCTGGTTAGGTCGAGGATTCAGTGGCTCGTCCCTTCTTGGTGTTCCCGCTCTTGAAGGCTCATTAGATTGCTGACTTTGTTGAAGTCTGGGTGGATCCCTAGAGGGCTGACGCCTTAGCGGAGGGGGGGGTACGGCAGGTCGCTGAGGGAGGTTTGGAAGACGCTTGATCTCTTTGCTCCCTTTGCTATCATCGATTTCCCCATCTTCTTTCTCCGCGTCAGGTTTAGATGGTAGAGTATTATTGGTAGCAAGCGCAGGGGGGCCACTAAAAAAAAAAAAGATTAGCTCTGGTTGTCATTAGAGAGTCGTTTGATATACTTAGTAATAGTGGCCGAAGAAGCGGCGTTAAGCTGCGCTGAAGCATTATTGGCATCAATGAGCGGCTGTTGGGTAGGCGTCGGGGTGGACGTGGGTGCTGGGCTGGGTTGCTTGCTTCCTGAAACCACTGGCGTCAATGCTTCGGTCAAGGATCCCTATCAGTTTATTATCACGTGGTTAGAACCTAATACATAATTTTTCAGGAAAAGAAAACCAACGATTACCTTTTGAAATGCTGCAACGAGCACCCAATCCTTCTCTCTGTGCTTGAGAAGCCCTAAAAGTGTCGCCGACGCAATTTTTAGATCCTCCCTCTTCTCATGCTTTCCAAGCTCCTCTACCTTCTCAAGAACTGTGCGACCGATCCAATCCACAGAAGGAAAAAAGTTATAAATGTGCTTCAGAACAATGACTGTGTTCCGGATGTGCATATACTCCTTCGAGCAGAGACAGTTCTTGATAGCACTGTGAATGGTTTTATGCCACTTATAAAGGAGTTTTCGGAAGTCCTCCCAATCCATCGGGGCGCCTCGAAAAGCGAAACCATTCAAGTTCTTCCCGTTATTATGGGCCTCTCGTTCGTAGTGCGCCTTATCTGCGTGCCACGCATGAAGATCCGATAACACCTCCTTCAGAAACTTACCTAGATTTTCGGCCTCTTGTTGTGTGCAGGTAAATATGGTCTTCCCCATATGTTTACCGAATATGGCATCAAAGATCCCAACCGTATGAAATTTCGGGGGTACCAGTTTGTGTAACTCTTTGATAAGCTTCGAGCAAAAGATGGCGTCATTCGGGCTTAAGACAATCCGGGGCATCAGACAATACTGAACTATGGCGTTGGTGACCTCCCGCGGATCAGGGAATTCGTTGAACCAGTGATCCTTTTCCAGCTGAAGCCGTTTCTTGACCAAGCCATTATGGCATATGTGTGTCTTAACTTCCTCACTCAGCTTGGTAGTGGATCCCAAAAGCTCGTAGCTGCGTGGCGATCTCTTGTCCGGCAAAGCCGCAATTTCATCTTGTAGACTAGCGATAGCGTTCTTATAAGTAGCCATAGGGACATAGACATCATAGAGCGACAGATGCCAGAATGTGACATAGAAAGCCAGGGAACCAGGCCACTCGGACACGGGCAAGACTGGTCGGAGCTCATCCATAATGTTCTTCAACACAGGATTCCACGGTGTCTTTTCCGGGGCGATAGCGGCACTTTCATCCTGAGTTCCTCCCATATCAACATCCTCACGGCCATCTGGTGACTGAATTCGTTGTATCTTTGTATTTATAGCGCTCCTTGCAATCCACCACGCAATATCCGGCTTCAGCCCGAAGTCTCGACAAAGCCGCCCCACGCTAGGAACCATCCCTTCGTACTTTTCCGCTGGTAAGGCGATCTGCAGCAGCTCGGAATACTGTCCAAACACAACGTGGATCTGATCAAACAAGTTACCAAGAACCTTCAATGGAGTCGTTTCTGGGCTTTGGTAGAGACAATTCTGCCTTGCTTGGGCTATGAGAATGAGAAGTTGTATGGCGAGTCCAGATCTCATCAACGTATCAGTGAGAGCCTTCATTGTGCGCGGAGAATCTTCGGCCTTGGAGTCACGAAACTGTCCGAGGATAAGGCTGCGGATATAGGGCCCGCCGGCAAGGCCTCGGTGTTGGCTGTCGGTCAAATTCATGTCTGGATCGATTCCGGTCATTGACTGAATTATCTCTTGTAGGACTCCTAATCCCGACCATGTATTCTGCTTTAGCTGGCGCGCAATATATTCGAGTACTGGTGCCGGGTCCATCTGCCTGTAATAGCGGGTATAGATCTGGCCGCAAAATTGCCCAAGTGCTTCAGAGTGATTAGCTTACAATGTAAAGAAGCTTCTAGGAGAACAAGGAAGCATACATTTAAGCCATCGGCTAGTCAACATCCCATCCGCTTGTACACTTTGCTTGCCAGCCGTACTCATGCTTTGAAAGTGTTAGGACCTCTCCGAAGTGGAACGGAATAGTTACCTACCTAAAAAGCACACAAAACCCTATCGCATCAAATGCCAACGGCGTGAAGTACTTTGCTCCGCCCACAACACACTCAATTAAGTTGTCATAGGTCTCAACCTGGCTCAGAAGAACCTGCATGACGGTGACTGGCGAGCTGACTGCCACCTTGGCAAGACCGAGAGAAATCGGCTTGATGGTAATTAGGGATAACCTCTTCAAGAGATCTTTAGTCTCCTTTTCCGTTTTAGAGGTTTTTAACTTGAGGTCCGGGATCTTCATTTTTTCCCTAGAAATCCATTCACCGTAGATCGAATATCTAGTCTCCGTCGGGAAATAACTGATCATTCCCCATACCTCGTTCACAATACCTTGGTTTCCCTCTGTGAAACTGACGGCGGGCACGATAATAGACCTAGAAAGGTTAATCCACCTATTCCTATCCTCCTGTGTGCAATTTGGGTTTTCCAGTACACTCCGTCCAATCCTACAAACCATAGACATTAACATGGGATCTCTCCCGATCCTGAGGCCAAAAAGCTTTCCTAAAGTTTCTATTAGAATCACCACATCTGTAGCATCTCTACAGGTTGGTACCCCATCTTTCCAGTCCTCCCAGAAGAACCGATAGTCAATGTCAATGCCGCGCAAGTTGAGATTGCTAACAGTGAACGTAACCATTTGCTTCCGCTTCAGCGGGGTTTTCATCTCAACCACTCCCCCAGGCAAAGGTGTTGCAACCTTCGCAATTCCCATATCTGCATGCGTGTCTGCATGCCGAGGTCTCAGGGGTGCATATACGGCCTCGATAGACCGGATCAGGACCCTTGAGAGAGCATCCGCAATGTCCTTCTCGAGCCCAGTGAGGAAAGGGTATTTTCCGAGAATGAACATAGCCTCGGGGAGCGCACCGAGAGCCAAGAGATGCTTGAGAAGGGCGACTTTCTGGTTCCAGTTTTCTCGTTTTTCTGGTTCCCTTGGCTTTGGCTCCTCTGGCTTCTTCTCCTCTGCCGGTGCGGGCGCAGAAAGTTTCGTTCGAGGCGGATTCGGCAATGTGTCATCGTGGAGACTGCCCGCCATAGCGAGCGCGTTAGGTTTCACCGCCTTCAGCTCATCCGTCATCCTTTTCAACCAAGATGTCCGCAACTCCATCATTTCTCCGTCTCCCCTCGGCGACAAATGCGGGTAGAGATCAGCCAAATCAACAAAGCCAATCTTGATAAGTAGGGCGCTGAGCACAACCAAATTTTCTGGCAAGTTGTCTAGGGCATCATCGCTCTGGTAGTACCGGAATTTGAACCCAAGCAATTGCGCAGCAACCTTATTACCACCTGCTCCCCGAGACCCTTCCCTATACTCGAAGAATTTGACTATCCCCTCCTTCTTCAGTGCTTCAAAGAATTCACCATCCATAATCAACTTTTTCCGCTCTTTTTCAGCTTTCAGTTCTTCCCGGCCCTTGCCAGTATTACCGAATTCATCTTCAGAAGAAGAGGAAAGATGCTTTGGCCACCAAGCACTTTCCTTCAACAGCCTGACGAAGAAACGCGCGTTGGATACAACGGTGCTAGCGGCGGTATCGAGGAGCACATCCAAAACCCTTGCAGGATCTAATTCGAAAGCACCCACCAACCCCTTTACTCTCTCACCAGTCCGGCCAACTACTTCCAAAGGAAATTGTGAATAGGAGGCTGTAAAAAATTCGGTGATGAGCTTCGAGTAACCTTCGCTCTCTTCCCGGAGAAGGTTATATTTGCGCTGCTTATAAATGAGACTCGTCGTAACTTTGATGGCCTTTTTGGGGAACTGAGACGTAACTAAGCCCAGAGCCGATAAGGTCGCGGGTTCTAAATGTAAAGCGAATAACTCTGTCGGAATCGGAGAGGGAGAAAGTGCCTCCAAAAGCTTCGGTAGATTTCCTGGAATCGGAGCATTCGAATCCTCGAAACTTGCAACGGTCGAAAGGAATAAATCTTGTAGGTCGATTCCCGGGTCGGCGTCCTTGGGGAAGATGTTGATGATGTCGGTGACAAACTTGGAAGAATCCTGAACAGAAATTCTCCCCTCAAGGGTCGCCTTGACAAGTTCTTGTAATATGATACAAACCTCATCGACATCTTCACTAACAATTGACTTGCCTAAAGCATCTTGAACCCGCGCAGCGCCTTCAGATTGCCAAGCACGGAGATTCACATCGGACAAGAACTCCCAGTAATAAAAGTCTCCAGGGGTACCGGGATCAGTAGGTGTGCCCGCCATTGCACTTTCGTCAGTCGCTGTAGCCGTGTCTTCGGGGCGGCGGCGGTTATGGGGTGGTTGTTGCAATGTTAGCTGTTGTTGCGGCTGTTGCTGTGATGTTGAACTCTGGCGGCCGCGCCTACCGGAACGGTTTCCACCAGCTCCACCTCCGGAATTTCGCGGAGTATAACTATCGGCAGGGCGATTGGGAGTATATGGAGAAGTGCGCGGTATAGTATTGCTTGGTGAAGAAGGATGCTTTCGCTTACGATCACGGCCGTTAAGACGATTCTCGGGCATGATTAACTAGCGGGATGAATTAAGGGCTCAAAGGAGCCAAAGTGAGGGAAAAAATATTAAAAAAGGGGAAATTTAAAGAAGAAGGAAGAAAGGGATGGGGAGAAGGCTCCCGGAGGGAAGTGGGATGTCGTTAAATCGCAGGCCGATGTGACAAACGTTGGTTGACCAAGAAAAGTCCAATCTCCGATGAAAGGGAAAGTGGTGGGGAAATTGGGGTGAGAGGATAAGGGAGGAAAACGACGGCCGAGACTTGGAAGGCCAGGCTGATTGTTTCGAGGAAAGAGACTGGTCAAACGCGTTGGGTTCAAAGAAAGTTGAGATGCAGCTGGCTGTGCTGTGGTGGTGGTGGTGGCGGTGATGGTGGTTGTGAAGGTGATGAAGGCCTTGTCTCCTGGGGCAGATACAGCAGCTAAAACAAGCACAGTCCCGTGTTTGTTCGCGGGGGAGCAATAAAGAGGGTCTGAGTGAACAGAAAAGAAGTAGGCTATCGGGGGAGAGTCCTTCCTGAATGGAGAGAAGAAGGCCAGGGCGAATTAAGGGAGAGGACAGAAAGAGCCTCCTTTCCTTCGACCTTCTCTCGTTTCGTTTGCAGGTCAAATTGTTTTTTCTGCTGGGAAAGGAATCAGGAATCGATGGTTGGAGAGATGAAACCCTGCCCTGCAGCTTTGCTTATGTCATCTAGGCTTGCCAAGCAATGGTGTTGAAAAAGGATCCAGTGCGACACCAGTTTGCACTCGCAAACGACATCTGCACAAGTGAGGGTCCGTCTTAATTCAAAGTCGCTTATTAAGCAGAACATCACTCCTAATATGATAATATTATTATGGTAGCATCTGAGTCTTGGCTTCCTAATATGGAAGAACGACGCCAAGATATTACTTTTTACAGTTAGGTATGATAAGTGACATGTCTGTTAATTTGGGCAGCTCATCGTTGGGGTGTCGGTTTCCAGTGTCCAGAACCATACTATGCTCGAGCACAGTAGCACATTATTCTAGATACCGCATTGGAATAGCTTGAGCATGTGAATTTATGTCAACTCCTTGGGCTATAACACCCATCGAATCTGAGTTGGGAAATATCCTGCGGCCTGACCCTCTGGCAAAATGTGGACTTCCGGCCTCCGACACCGAAGGGCGTGTTCAAGTGTGCCCGAGCACAGCACAATACTATGCCGAGGCAACAAAACCGCAGGCATAGTATCATAACTGCAGATCTCCCCTAGCCGCCCTAAATAAAGAGCGAGTTCGGGTCGGTAGTAATGTGTTCGTGAGAGCAACTCGGCTTGATCGTCAGATTGAAGTGGTTTCTTCTCTAAAAGTAGAGCCCCAAACCCCGGGCCCGGGTCTCTTTTACGGGTTTCAAACTTTTCAATAGTTATGGTTTAACTTTAGCAGGATGCCAAACACCTCTGCCATTTCCGAGACTCCAAGATTAGTCTGAACTTCCTGGACGCGGAATACATCCCAACAAACCGGGTGGTACTATATAAACCCCGGCTCTCCTGTTTCGTACGAATAAGGTGAGCAGATAAGCAAATTCCCAGTAAAATTGCCACAGAAAAAGCGTTGAACAACTCCGTTAATGTGGAATCGCAAGGAGAAGTGAACCTACATCAAGCTTTTGTACATAAAACCTGCCTCAACCGAGATAGATGTGTGCATCTCAAGGGGGAACCACCCCTGGGAAGCGCGCCTAGCGTCTCAGCTAAAAGCTCCGAACACCAATTTGTATGATATTAACCTTCTGAGTTTTAGAATAACATGGGCCCGCAGTTTGGTTGTCGGCCGGCATGCCGAAAGGGGGTTTTGGCGATGGGTTGTGGTTTGGGGGTGAATAATATCTCCCCAACTCCCGAAAACACAATATCGTACGGACGGGATGGCCAGCCAAAAACAAAGCTACCGCTGGCCAAGTGAGACTACGTTTTTTCCCGCCTCTGAAAATTACCCCCTCCTTCAGATACCACACGTGACACTTGAGTAGCAAACCAAGTAGAATGCCGTGTCTCTCGAGATATACAAATGCCTAGCCATCATACAATAGTGAAGGCTTCCACATATTTCCCCACCCCTCTATAAACATATCTCCTCTGTTAGTCCCCTTGGGTCCCAATTTCACTATCGCGAGCTCGACTTCCGGGCTCATAACAAACCCTGTATCATAACCAAGGTCATCAAGGCCCATTCCATCACTCGCAACTCTATCAGTAAGTCACGGCCCTATCTCTTAAGTAATCTTTAGAGTAAGGCAAGGAAAGGGCTTAATTATTCCTTCATGCACCCCCAATAGCAAATATTGTGATCTTTTGCTAATGGTAAAATACAAGCTATGGCTTCCCCCCCTAGACCTACCGTCCTGCAGTCAGGCTCGAATAATTCTTCGTATCGCACGGCTAAAGGTTGTACACTCTGTAACGAGCCTCAGAACCAGGGAGAAACTGATTGCTCCACTCTGTATCATTTGTATCATTTAAGTCTGCAATTTCCCAGGTGGATAAGAGCGAGTCCCCCTCAGGATAATCCCTCCGCTAATATTCGTATTAAATCGAGGAGGAACGCCTCAGGGGGGCAGAAAGACCACTTGCGATTATTATTGGAGTTTTTCCGTGACAATCGGCACAGTCCTTAATGAGCAGGTCTAACAGATAGCTCTCGATTTGAGCTAAGGGGAGGATGAAAATAGGACTAAGAGAGTTAACAGAAAGAAAATCAGGAAGAACCGGCAGATTATCCTTACGGTAATCCTCACAGGGTATATTTTACCATCCCAGAGAGTAACTGGTTCAACATCCTGAGTGAAGAGGAACCTCTTAGCTAATCCCCACCCCCCGGAAGGACAGTCATGCCAGGCCCCTAATCCAACCCCCCGTATTGGAATGGGGGAACCGAGAGCCTGCGTAATAATTTCCACCACGATCAGTAACTCTGCGGCAGCTCCCTTTATGATTTAAGCTCGACCCACTATCAACTTCCCCTGGCCACCAGCCACAATACTCCGAGTGAGAAACCATGAACATTCCCAAACCCATGATCTGACAAACAAAGTTCGCGCCACAAGGGCTTCAGAAATTTAATGGGAAAAATCGCGCCTTTCAAGTTGAAAAAAAAGGACTCTAAAAAACTCTAAAGCATATTTCTTTGTTCCGAACACTTAAATACCCGGCCAACCCAGCATACCTAATTTCTCATCTACGGCGCCCTATTACTGCTACTCGACTGCGAACCGAGAACATGTCAAGGAAAGGTAAAGAATGGACCTGGTACCACCGGGGTGGAAACAAGAACGTCCGATACTTTGAAGTGTGGTGCAATTATTGCCTCCTTCACGCGAAAGCCGCCATAATAAGGGAGAACCCTGGGCTGGCTCTGATGCCTGGGGATGACCATGGGGAAAAGGAATTGCTCGAACTTGGTATGTGTTCCCCCTCTTCCTATTCACACATCCTCCCTCACACCCCTCTTCCCCCAATAGCTAAATCCTAACATACGAGAAAACTCCATATAGCCAAAAAACGAGTGACATCCTTCGCCGGCCGCAAAGAAACAATGCTAAACCACCTCATCGACCTACAGAAATGCCCACACGCGCCGCCTGAGATCCGCCATCAGGCGCATCTCGAAAAGTTCGAGTGGAAGCAGCGACTTCGGGCTAGTGGCTCTCGAGACCAGTCTATGTCGCCGTCGAGGTTACAGACGCAGTCTCCTTATACTGATTATTCCCCCCCACCTCCTCCCCATCCTCCACCACCTCCCCTGTCACAACCACCGCCACAACCGCAGCATCATATACATCCCCCGCCCCCGCTGGGGTTAGGCATTGACGATGATCTCGACGCACCGTTTACCCGGGACGACGAGGAGATTTTCCATCTGCAAGTTGCAAGAGCGACGGCATCGGCGGGGTTGCCGGACCGGTGGATCGAAGACCCAGAGGTTATTGAGTTGTTTAGGCTGTTGAGGGGGGATGTTTCGATTCCGAGCGCTGGCCATATTAGGAGGTTGAGAGACTTGCTAGGGTGGGGTTGACGATGTATACTAGGAGGTTTGTGGTTTTTTCAGGGTTTTTTCCCTTGGGCCTTTCTTCTTTCCCTTTCTTTTCCCCTCTCACAGTGCTTCATAGACATAGCGGTGTCTAGTTACGACAGTTAACCTTAAATAATCAATTTCTTTTCTCAGACCCTATTTTCCCTTGGTGCCGGTTTTCTCAATGTGGCTCTCATGGCTAGGCTAATGTGCACAGGTCAACAAAAGCGGTGGTTCATCTCTGGTTCATACTTACAATAAAGAGTTTTGGGCTAAAAGACAGTGAAAAACTCCTTAGAGAGAGAGAAAGGTCTACAGGACCACCGATTCAAAGCAGTACTTTTCGGGCCATGAACCATGGCTAGTGAGGTTCCTCATCCATACCTGCGCGTTCTGAATCCCAGCCCGATCAATATAGCACACGGCTGCAACAAAACTAGGTCATATCTAAGCAATAAGACTGTGGAAGCTGAGGTATCGAGTGATATATTGTGAACAGGGCATATTCTAGGAGTAGGAAATCAATTGATCAGTCCCCTTAAAGATTATTCTACCGGTGTTCACAAAAAGGAGCTATGATGCCTGTTGTGAAGTATGACGCGAAGGCCAGATGGCCCAGAAGAATATGACGACATATTTTCTAAAAGAAAGTGGAAAGCGATAGACCAAGGAAAGAAGCTACAACCCTAATTACCATACTTTAAAGAAAGCCAGCAATGGCTGTGAATACCCGCGCAAACGTGGTCGCGGTTATATACAAGAATCCATACGTGCTAGTAGTCCACAACTGACGCATTCCTATTACAGGTATACACATGATACAGTAGAGAGACCATGATTAGGAGAAACCCGACAGAATCCTAAATCTAGATAGTCCCAATTATACTTTCCAATGTAACTCTTTCTAGATATGTATGTATCCCTAGAGCGCCATGCATTTCAAGAAGTCAAAATTTGCCACCCCGAGACTTTATAATATGACATCAAAATTCATTCTCTCCGGCAGAAGGCGTGTTCCCACCATGAGCCACCCTTCTAAGGATCAGTTCTTGAGGGCCAGAGCTCTCACGGTTCCTAGGAAAGGAGTGCGCACTCGAACAGGGAGACATGCCCTAATTAAGCCTACAACACGGAACTAATTCCTTCAGCAACAGGTTTGAGAGATAAGTGCCGATTTCCAGGTGCTATGGGCTAGTCCTCAAAGATCCAGCTCCTAAAAACTTGTAGCAATTGGAGTAAGGGAGAGGGATTGAAGATTCGCCACTTCAGCCAAAGAGAAGCTGCTCTCCCAGCGAGTTCAGTACAGTATCGAGTGGGGGCATATATACTGGTCTGATTTCCTAGATAGATAGTATGCCTGGCAACAAAATTGAGCAAATTACACCAGGCGCTAAAGCCCTCAGATCGGAGGAAGAGAATAGGTGCTTTTGGTGTAGAAGGACATAGAACCGGAGGCCTTGATCTAGTAATTCACCTAGCTGTAGATGGGCCACTTGTCTTTCTTTTGCCCTTATCACCCTGAGTTTTTTGGCGATAACGGAGCTGATAGCGAATTCAGAGGGAACTATCCACTCAAAAACTAGAAATCTATAATATAATACATACAAAATATACGCATAGTGACACCGAAAGCTCCGCTAATGTTTAGTTAAACTAAGCACTAGCTAGCTCAGACCACATTTTTCCTATCACCGGTAATCGCACATTTCCTTTTCGCTACACTATACTAGTACTAATGATTCGATCCTACCCCATCAGAATTCTCTTCTAGCTCATAAGTTAACGCGCACACTGTTTCAAAGAAGAAGAAGAAAAAGCACTAAAATTCCAACATCGATGTACCGAGATCTCCGATCGTCTCACCTAATAGAGCTGAAGGTATTTCAAAGGGCCTGATTTGTGCACAAAGGAGTCTACCCATCCTTAGGCGGTCTCACGATGGTGCTTGGCGTGTTTAGTAACTGTGAAAATAGCGCCCCTCAAAAACATCAAGGTTCCTAAAAAGCTTTTATGCAGGTAGTTTCCCGCCAATGCTAGCGGGCTGTTTCAAGCATCAAGTGGTGAAATATGGATTCCGGTCCGTGAACTCCACCGTGAAATCTGCTGGAGAGGATTCATTATCATAATTGGTATCATATTGTTCGTACTCGATCTTCCCACTCGCGGCAGGGTAAAATCCACTAACAGTAGTGGATCGGGATCAACCTGGGCACCAGTCGCACCTAGTCCAGAATTAGTCTAGTGCCTTGGACTAAGTGATTTGCACACACCCCCCACCCATGGAATTCATCAAACAAGCTTACTTGACACGATACACACATGTCTCTCCTTACCCCGTAGGTTCAAAGGTTCGACCACCCTTGAACTTCCGAGCTATCACATGGGAACAATGGCACAATACAGAAATTTTCAAGCCCAGAGAAGCGAAGCCGACTCCTTCGAGTCCTGCTTCTTCCGGAAATAAGCGTCAGCCCACGGCGCCCTGCTCCGACATGCACACCACCAGCTACTAGGCACAAATTCCCGAGTGATATCTAGTGAGGATGATCATCTCTCTCTCTCTCTGTTGGCACTTGAATCACGGCAACAGACCAAGGGGCGTTTATGGAAAGGCATTCGATGACGCATAGATACCCTCTTTAGGTTCCTGTAATTCGGTGTAAGCGCCCGTGCTTGAGAATGATCAGCGGTGGATGCACAAAGTTGTGCTCTGCGCAAGAGTAGGAGATCGAGGTCGAGAGATGTGGTGGCTATAGCGGTATTGGGGATTGGGTGGAGCAATCATCCCGCCGCTGGGTTTGCGCATCGCTGAGCAGACCAGGAATTCTACCCATTGGATTGGAAAGCATTGATCCTAGAGATACATGCAGAAAGTGCATGTGCAAAGTGCAAAAACAAGATTTCACGTTGACGAGTGCCCATACTCAATTCAGAATCTGAACCCGATTCGAAATCTGAACTAATACTCGAGTAGATAAATTATCTCATGGCCTAACTTATCTTGATACTCAACTGGCTCGAAACCCCCCTTCTATTTATGGGTTATGCGACTTGCTAGAAGAACTATTCCGACTGGGATACCCTTCTAATAGGTTCCAAGGTCAATGTGAAGACTCCCTTCCCTCGACACCTAGGGGCGTATGACGTTTAAGTCCCCGCTTCAGGTCGTTAAGGTTGCCCTTATTTGCACCAGGAAACCCGGTTCGTGTTGAAGCATCATGACTGAGTCGCCCTGATGCGAGACAAATTATATTGCTGGAAATACGGCGCTGCACTCTGCATGCAATAGCACCTGGAAGATCAGAAGTCGGGCTACGGTTGGTGGGTGAAGTTGAATGAGCATTGAGGCCAAATACGGTACTCTCCCAGAGCGAACACAATGAGATCATATTCGTGCGGCCGAGTTGAAGTCGCGCTTCCAGGCACAGAAACTGATCAGCAAGCCAATCACGCCAAAGGATACCCGATATCTTTGCTCTCTGGTTGGCTGGTAGATGACTAAGGCTGCCACCGTGTCCGGCTTCGGGTCTGCCGCCAGAGCACCAGCACCAGTACTTTGCAGCCTCAAAAAAAATACCTATATTCAAATCTGATACCTACAAACCAATAGCTTAGGCCTAAAAGAATAGGGAGGGCTGGTAGTCACATCAACCTAGCACCAGGTATTAGCACACCTGAGCTGGAGTTGGAGTTGCCACCTTAGCCGTCCAACTCAGAGGTTTTTCCTTCGCGAGAGGGTTTAATTTGGGATCTTGAATTGTTTTTACTGTACTGTGCTTTAGGATTATGATTGGAGTTTGTCCTGCCTATCGGGTTTTCTAGGCAATAGTCTACTTTATGGTGCTTGCCATGGATTTTCCCGTATTTTACGAGCTAATCGGAGGACCTGACGAATAAATCTTAGTTGCCCAGTTTCAACTCAGCCGCGCAAGGAATACCCGCGCAAGTAGATCTGCCAGCTCTTTTGACCACTGGTGCTGGCGCGATCGGATTGAAGCCGGAGACCCCCAGATGGTAGTGATCGCTTGCCCAATAGATTGACGTCCCAAAGCGCCAAGCCAGGTGATGTAAGTCTATAATATATCATAAATTAGGCCAAACAAACACTTGTGAGGACTTGGGCCCACCCAGGCTGTGATTCATAAAGTGCCAAACATTTCATGAGAAGTTTCCAAGGGTGATATCCCACAAGGGAAGCAATGATTTCAAGGGTGAGATACCATGTCGCTGCGCATGGGCATTAGATGGTTTGCTAGGCTATGCATTCGAGTGCAAGTATGATACCGAAACCAACTGAGTAAGATTTCAAATGGCTTTCTTTTTTGTATTGTATCATACTCATTCACCAATCCTGTTGCCCTGCATGGGCTCATTGTTGGCCAGGCGATCACTACCGTATAAGGGTATCCGGCTTCAATTCGGCCGCCGCGAGCACACCGGAGCCGATGATAGCCCCATCGCGATAAACTCGTATCTCGAGGAGACTCTACCCTCTACTCTTGGCCACATTTTGCTTACTTTTTTTACAACTTTGTGCGAAATTCTGGGTTCCCCAGGGATTTCTCCTCTTGATACAGTTTAGAGGATCAGAAACCTCACGTTTGACGACAATAATGCACAGACTATACCTAAAAAGGCATAGACTATTTTGTTCAAAATAGTATTAGTGTCATGTCTCACACTCTAAAATGTGCACCTTGACCTAGCTTTGCCCTCATTTTGTAGGCACACTACTGAGGCTCTCATACCAAACAGCCCAACCTTAAACCCAACAAACACCGTTCCTTAGCTCCCGCCTCCCAGAAATTAAGATCACATCACAGATCGATACAACGAGTGCCTCGCTGCGTTTCTATCACTTTGGACTTGAGAAAGGCTTTCTCATTGGTGGTGATCACTCAACCTGAGACCAAACGATCACCATTCCCTGCAAGGTGCAGGTTTATCGCGACCAGATCAGAATAACAGCCGGCACCGGCGAACACAACTATTCCCAAACGACCACTCAAGTTGCCGGACCCAGCGCATTCGGTTCGCTCCGTTTGGGTTCTCCGATATCATCACCTCCTCACATATCAGTTTTCCTCAGGGATTTCGCATAACTTACCCACTTACTCGTAACACAAGAGTGTTCTTTCCGCTGGGATGGGGGGGATCTTATTGCCCACGGCATAGAAGCCAGAAAAACGACTATTCGCAAGAACCCCTTGAAGCCATGCACTCAGATCATAACAATTGCATCTTTATACTCGTACACGAGACAATTCGGCGAGGGCCGACTCTACCGGCAACTCATTGCCGAGCGCCTCAAAACGAGGCTGGCGCTGAAGAAAAGACTAGAAATGTTTTCTTATTCCGACATTCCTTGGCTCCAGATGGTTGTTATGGGGCCGTGAGAGTGACTGGGGGTGGTGGGTGGGGGGACATTCACCAAATTGACATGCTTTTTCACGTCAAATCTTGCCGCAGCGGGTTGCAATGGCCTCAAACCGAGATGATGGCGGGCCGTCCGCTGGCTCCGGCTTCGTAAGAGAAATCCACACCCCTCGAGGGCGCGGGCGGACTTTCCCCGCTCGTTTTGGAGGCAACTAATCGCTCTTTTAGCCAAAGGAAGCAAAAAAATCCCTAAGAAAAATTTGACTCTAATCCCTTGGACCTTCCGATGCTCCTAGCGTGGACTGTTCAACTGGGCAGCGCATTGGTGCAAACTTGAGCAGGTGCGGGATTTCGAGGGGGGGATGTGCACCGTGCGCTTGACCAAGAGTTTCAATTTGACACGAAAAATCTTGCAGAACATCGTCATGTTTTGTCCAATAATATGGTGTCGCAAGATATCCTTGGCCACTCAAGCAAGCTCTTGCCCCGACGGGGCAATCTAGAGCATTCAATTGGTCATTTCTGGCCGAAGGATGGGTCTTCAATTTGCGCTCATGAACTTTGCAAATACTGATACGGTACCGGTATAAGAATGCAAGCAAAATCATCCGCATCAACGCGAGCACCAGTGTACTCGAGTAAAGAGAATATTTGAATAGTGGTGGGATAGCCCCACAAGAAGACAGGGATATCTGGGGTGGTCGTCAAACTGCCCAACGACATTTAATTCAAAACATCGAGAAGATGGCACCAATCGTTTCGGAAAGCCACTTGCGTAACTTATAGGGGTTTCCCGTCATATAGGTTCCATAGAGCTGCCCGAATCGGGATTTCCCCATAATAAAAGCCCCCCTTAATCGCTATTTTTTGGCGCGGCAATAAGAGGATTTTTCGAGGAGCGGTTCCGCTTAAAATAACTGGTAGAGTAGAAATGATAACTTTCCTACATTCCCAAAATATAGGAGTAATCGGACTAGTGCGTGAATTGGTCTCCACCCCACCGCACCCCTTACTCCATTCCAATGTCCGAAAATTCCCTATCTTAGTATGCGACCAGTCTCATCCAGCAACCGAAATTTTCCTCAATGGGATTGGGGCTGGGCGAAGTGTGGGCTTTGCTCTGACCCTTGCCATCCTCCCCCCCACTTCGCTAGCTAACTCGCTAACTTTAACTCGCTAACGTTTTGGGTGGCTATTAATACTAATCAGATTATTAGGTAGGGAGGAGTGCGCGATCGGCCCTCAGTACTCGAGTATCTGCTCGTACATATGAATGAAAAGGGGAGCATTAGAATTTTCTCGGCCCATAGAAAAAGGGTTATTACATAAATCCAGCGCCCCATCATACAGTTATTTGCAGTGAATGGAGAGAATGAAATGGGTGAATCAAATTTTATGTAATCGCGATGGAATCTCTTTAAATTATTGGCGCCATCTGGTTACCATATATCATCATCCCCCTGCATTCAATTGACATCGGTTGGGGAGTGGTAACTTCAGGCTCCCCTGGGCCGATTGGTGTCACTTGTGCTCGGGAAAACCCGGCCATCGCCGGGAGGATCCGCGCCTTCCTTTTTGCAATAGCAGAAACGGCCTCTTGAATGCTTATCTCTAGCACATCCAAGTACCGTTATCATTGTGAGGGAAGGTGATTAAGTTGTACTCTTGATCTAAGGACCTAGTTGTTTGGCAGTATCTTAGCTGATCCTTAGCGTGGGAATGACGGTGCGACTTCCATCCTAGAGATAAACTACCGTATGCAACTATCGGTAGACGACCTCCCAGTCCACCCCTGACAGCTAAACCCAAATAAGAAACTGTAAAGTGGTTTGATTGGATGAACTGTGGCTACTCTGCTGACCGCCGCTCGTCTCCCCATGCAAAGCCCACCAATCAGCATCTGTCCAGGTGGGGGGTGTCCGATCCCCTGGAAGGCTGTCTACTCGTAATGTCCTGACGTTTGTGAACACAACTGCTATTGCATACCGCCAAAATTCAGCTTTTTTGCCCTGATCTTGGCATCATGCAATAGCAGTTGTGTTCACAAACGTCAGGACATTACGAGTACTCGAGTATCTGAGTCTGAGCATCCCTTACCTGCCACACGTGGTCTACTACCGGTATACAAGGAGGACTGCAAAAACCAGCATAGCCAGGAGCCCTCCTTGAACAAAGTCTCTGAGATCCCCAGGGTCAGTTCGGAAATTTTTTATTTCCTGGGCCCATCCCACGTTGAGCCTGACCACCCCCTTCATGCCGGTAATCCGTAACTGGGATGGGAGATAGAACTTCCCCATCCTACAACTCACATATGTGAGGGAGAACATAGCACTCCAACAGTTACAAATTGTTATCATACAAGTACTAGTGTTTTCCAACAGTCTTCCCCAACTGCTCTACAAGTATTCCGAGTAGCCGTTTCTGCCGTACTAGCGAGACGCCGTGCAGGAAGAAGCTATCATGATTAGTTGTGAACCGCCATGTAGGATGAACTGGTGGGTGGGTGGGGAAAGAAGAAAAAAAAACTATGAAAAACTACTCTCTAGGCGTTGGAAAGGTAGCTAACATACTTCTGTGCCCTTAGCCTATAAGCCAAAGTGCTTTGATCAGAGGACTCATTTTCGCACTTCAAACCCTCTCTGTACACCAGAATTTACGCCATACCCATTCACTGTGCTTGTATGTACAGTATTGAACCCGCGGAATCATCCCAATGTCAACATACCATTCCACCATGAACATGTATCGTCCCCGCGGCGAACAGGTTCCCACTGCGACCCCATACGCATGGCCGCACGACGCAAGCATGTCACCAGAGACAACAGCGCTGATAATAATCGACATGCAAAACGACTGTGCGTTCAATTCATTGCCCCTCTCTCCTCTCTTCCCTTCCCTTCCCTCCCTCCCTCCCTCCCTTTCTCATAACGGTATCAAAGCTTACGCGAGGAGGAGGAGGGGGGAAAAAAAGTCTGTTCGCCAAACGGTTATCTCAGCCATCAAGGTTACTCCCTCGCCCCAACCCGAGCGCCGATCCCAGCAATCCACACCCTCCTGACACTCTTCCGCAAGCACTCCTTCCCCGTAATTTTTACCCGAGAAGGCCACAGACCCGACCTCTCAACCCTCTCCTCCCGGGAGCTCCACCGCTCCCGAAATAACCCTTCGGGTCTCGGAATCGGCGATCAGGGACCCCTCGGCCGCCTGCTCATCCGCGGAGAACCCGGCCACGACATAATCCCGGAACTAACCCCACTGCCCAACGAGCCCGTCGTGGACAAACCGGGTCGCAGCGCCTTCGCTTACACAGACTTTGAGCTGATTCTGAGGGTCAAGGGGATCAAGAATCTGGTCATTACTGGGGTCACCACCGACGTTTGTGTCAGCTGCACTATGCGGGAGGGGAATGATCGGGGGTTTGATTGTCTCCTTGTTGGGGATGCGTGTGGGGCGAGTTTGCAGAGGTTGCATGATGCTGCGGTTGAGATGGTTGGGACTGAAGGGGGGATATTTGGCGCGAGTGCTGGAGTCCAGGAGGTGGTTTGCGCTGTTGAGGCTTGGGCCGTGAGGAACACGAGGGGGCTGGGTAAGGAAGAGGATGGGGAAAGCACGGGCAGCAGCGGGGACAGGAGTGATGAGTGTGCGGCGATGGGCTTTTGAAGCAAAAAAGGGTGAATTTATGTGCTGCGGTGTAAATTGTATTTGTAGGTCTCTTTTTTGTGAATATCTTTGGCAATGAATTGAGTTGAATTTCCTCGAAATCGAGATTCGCTCCGATACTACATGAAAAATAACGTTCGCTATTAAAAACATTTTCCTTGTGGTTGCCGGAGAGAGAGAAAATATAAACAGGTATCATTGCACATCAAAAGGATTAAATAAAAAAAAGGCAAGAACACAATTTAACTAGGCTCAAGTCACTACAAAGCAAAAAGTTTATTCAAGTTCGGACAGGTCAGCGCTCCCTGAATCGGCAAACTGCTTAGCCGCCTCCTTGTAATACTTGGGTCCTTCGTAATTCCCGGTTCCGTGAACGAACCACCAGATAGTAATGAGAACAACAAATCCAGACACGATCACGCTGGTATAGTTCATATTCCCGGCCTCGACAGGCATAACAAATGGGAAGCAGAAGAATACGACTGTTACAGCAATATACAGCAGCGAGATGATGTTTATAGCAAACCCAGCCTTTCCAAGGTGGAAAGGGCCCGGGACAATGGTTTTGCGACCAGTGAGTACGTGTGGGAGGATAGCACCGGCATAGGAGAGCGTCGATAGAACGATATAGGACCCAATGAGCGCCGAAAAGGCGGTGGTGGAACCAACTTGGATAGCGCCCAGGCAAGTAGTGACAACCGAGACAGCAACAGTAGCCCTCAGCGGCGAGCCAAACGTGGGGGAAATCTTGGTGAAGAAGCTGCCGAATGGCGCGGCATTATCACGAGAGAGCGTCCAGAAAGTTCGCCCGCCGGTGATCAGCGTGCCGATCAAAGTGGGGAATGTAGCCAGGAACAGCACGGCGGTTAGGCCGAGAGCCCCGGAGGTGCTGCCAGTGGCCTGTCTGTAGATCTCCGACGTTGGGAATTGGGATTGGGCATCGAGAACGAGTGTGATATCATTGATGGAGTAGAAGAGTGCGACAAGGTAAGCGAAAGCAGTGATGAAGCTGGTTCCGATCTGGATCATTATCCCCTTTGGCACGTTCTTCTCCGGCTCCGGGATTTCCTCGGCCACATGGGACTGGCAGTCGGGCGTGCCAACCGCGAAAGCGGCGTTAATGAGCCCGAGGATGAAGCAGAGGCCGTCGTTATTCCATCCGGAACCGTCAGTGTACTCCTTCCAGACGAAGGTATCACTGGCATGTCGGCCTCGGGACATGATGGCCAAAACCAGGATAGTGACGAATAGCCCGCCCATGCTGAGGTAGAATGCGATCTTGTTGATCAGTGGCAGGTGACGGTTTGCAAAGATGACAATACAGCAGCATATCCAGTTGACCATCTGGTATGCGATGAAGACCTGCCATGATTTCCACTCGACCTCTGGATGACTGAGTTGGTAGAGAGCTACTAGTTCGGTCCCCAGAGTACTAGAGATGGAGGCCGCGGATAGTAGCCATCCGCAGAGGTTGAGGAATCCGGCATACCATCCGACAACTCGGCCGTATCTGGGACCCGCTGTGACGGATGCCCAATGATACACTCCTCCAGAAGAGGGAATCGAAGAGACCAATTCCGCAAGAGACGCGGAAATCAAAGTGTAGAAGATTGTTATAAGGATCCTAGTCCCTGATCAGCTATGTTGCAACTCCAAAGGGATAGACTGCAGGTGCACGCAGGAGCAAAAGAGGAAAAAAAACCTACAATCCGTAAAGAACGGCCATGGGACCTCCATTGCTGATAGCTACCACGATAGTCCCGCCAGTAAGACTCCAGGCACTATTTACGCCGCCCGTCAATGCCTCCGTCAGTCACCAATTCCTCTTCAATCTCGTCACACAATACGGCAAAAAAAAAAAGGAGGTATTTAAGGGTAGGAAAAGCACTCACTTCGCGATAATGATCCCCAAACTCGTCAGGCTGAATAGGCCGAAGCCTCTGCTCAGCGCTTGCTTGTGCCCCAAGGCCGCTTCCAATTTAAGAGCATCTCTATCTTCAACGCTCAGTTCCTTATCATTCCCCTTAAGCACCGACTCCTCCTTCATATCCAGTGCCATCGTCGCACCCGCAGTCGCCGTTTCGGTCGCCATAAGAAAATCAACCCCCCTATCCTCAGGCCCGCGATTCAATTCAAAAACAAAAAAGGAGCGAGTAGAAACGGAAAAGAAAATGGGCAAAAAGTGCAAAGCAAAGTAAAATCGAAAAAACAGGGGATAATAAGTTTTAAATGGGGTGAGCGGGTCTTTAAACTGGGCGCCAGAGCACTTCTAGTGCAATTTCCAAAATTCTTAGAAATACCTTTCTTTCTTTCTTTCTTTCTGTCTGCCTGTCTTGTTTGCAGAGTGGAGCACTGGTATTGTATTCGCACAGTGGAAGGGAAGCTCAACTCTAGGCAAGGGTTCTTCCCCAAGCAAGTTGAATTAAACTAAAAGTGACGGGGCAATATTCTTTTTTCTCTGCTTCCCTCCTCATTTTACCTTACCCACTCAGTTTCGTATTGCATAATATGGATACAGACGGTGCGGCAGGACTTGTTTTTCCCTTTTTTCTTCTTTCCTATCGCTCCCGCCGCCGTCGTTCTACTGTAGAGGTTGACAGCACGGGGGTGCTTTTCTTCCTCACACTACTACCGGCACTCGAGTATTATCCAGTTCTGCCGCTCGGACCACAAGGCAAACATGTGGGTGTGGGCGGACAAATCCGATTTGAAAAACCGAACAGATTGAACAGATCGGGCTGGGGGGTTCCTGTACTGGAGTACCGTGCTCGAGCAGGCTGGGGCCGCCGGGCGGCAGCACTCTATTTCGCACTTCACATAATAATTGCGCCACAGATACAGTAATCAGGAAGTCAGGAGAAAGTTTCCCCCCACTCAACTCTTGGGTGGAGGGTAAGTTTATGATACGGTACTAGTACTGGTACTCGTTTGTTTGTTTTTTTCTGATGCTAGCACCAGCAACGTGCTAGTTCAAGTACCGTATCATACAAGGATGCATAAGACCACGGGGGTTGGCTGTGCATAGCGGCTTGGGAAAAGTGGGTCCTTTACTCGTAGATGGCGGCGGGTTCCTTGCTTAGCGGCCTTTTCCTCTCGTTTCCCCCCTCTTTGACGCTGTAAACCTCAGCACGGTTGTCGCAAGTGCAGCTTCAAAAAATTTTCTCAGTGTTTACTAACTTGAAAACTACGGTATGCCTTCTTAATTATATATTTATCCCGGTTAAACCTGGCCAGTATCCACTGGGCGTTCCGTCCCCGGATATTTTCTGTCAGCTTATCCCATACAAAACCAAGCCTTGAGCCAAACCCCAGGGGTTGGGCAGCTAAAACCCCAAACATTGGTTGGGTTGGGGTTTGCAGGCTAGTAAACACTAAAAAAAAGAAAAGAAAAACAACCGGAGACGGGATCGCGATGGGTCAATTCGTGGGAGGAAAGAGGGGGGGATTGAGGCGCTTCCCCCATGATCTAACACCATACGAATATCTTCTAGAGCGAAGCATGAAGAAGCCCTCCGGAAGAGATACCTCCGGTACGACAGTACTTTTGGCTGGAAATATGGTTAGGCACAGCACCGGTAATATAGACATGGATCACCACACGGTTCTCTCCTGGAGCTGTCCCACAAGGTGCTGACGTTTGGAAAAATGGGGGGATTCCAGATCCCGGGGTAAGATGGCTGCGGTGAGAAGAACTGGCAGGGACTAACCTAGGATACGGTACGGAATACTGCAGAATACACGGACGATAACTTAAGTTACACTCTTCCCAAGCTACCCATCCCCCCTGCTTTTCGACACCAGTGTACTCGAGTAATACGAGTAATGTATCCTGATAAGTAACGATGTAACCTTGGGTACGTAATTTGGCAACGCCCCTCATAATCGCATCTAATTCGGTGATGGATGTCTGAGAACAGTCCCATATCAGACATGAGGGTAGAACGAGAGAAGGGAAAAGAAAAAAGAAAGGACAAGAAGGGGCGAATGCAGCACTTGGTTCACCAAGTATCCTGTACTCGAACGCAAGTACCGCGTCGAACCGCTGCCCAAAGAAAGAAACAAAAAGAGACGAAGGGACAAAAGCGGGACAGATAAAAGAAAATTTTCAAGACCCTTTTTTTTTCCCTCTCCCCTCTCGTGGCGAGCCGAGGCTCATCTCGATGCTAGGCCGGTCTGTTGGCTGAGACTTTTTCTAGTTGCGCAACCAGCGGGTATCGAGTGATAATTTCCAGTGGCAATTATGGGGAAGAGTGAAGAAGGGGGAAGCAAGTGGCCAATAGTGCAAAGAAGCAGGAAATAAGGGAGGAAATAATAGGTAAGGAGATTGCAACATTATTACTGTCTCTTCATATCAGGTTTGATAGCCAATCCGTCTTGCCGGTACCGAGGGTGTACAACAAAGCACTTTTGCGACAGCTCGGATTTCTGGGTTTGCACTTCCTTTCCAAATCCATCAACGAGAGACTGCATACTGGCACCTTAAAAATGTGGGTTTTTTTGGTACCGTATCATAGGAGAACACGGCAGTTGACTTGGTCGCTGCAAGTCCCATTCTGGTTCTACGATATGTCCAGAACTACGTCTTTTGTACAACTCTTCGTTTACCAGCAAATCAGCAAATGAAACCGCTGTTGAAGAAAAAAAGGAATCCTTATCACATCAAGAAATCAGTTCTTTCCCCAGGAGCCCTTCTCCGGCTAGTGGTTCCGTGTCCACCTGATGGGACGTTCTTGGGCATGGCGATGTACATCACTCAGCGAAGCAATTAACTATGATACTTAACCAAGCAATTGCAACAATTCCATCGCTGATCTGGCTGCTATACATAGCATCATACTTGTAGAGAAGTGAACATAACACTACTAGAGCTTCCAGCGGTCAACAACAACAACAACAACAATAACAACAACACAGTAGCCTGTCCATGCAGTGAGTGACATTGGTACTGGGAGAAACACCAGTAACAGGCCAAGGGCCTAGCTCAGGGAATCTGCTAGCACGGTACCGGTGGTCTTCCACTCCGGTGCCCTACACGGGTCACAGGTGCAAGGGCTCGCCGGACATTACCCGATTAGTGGCACTGAAGGAGCCAATCGGCTGCCGCGCACGATAGCGACTATAACCTACTAGGAAACTCAAACGCATTCAGACTAGCTTTTCTAAAATTTCTGTGGCATATGGTTTTGCACTGAATTCCACACTGTAAACCAGGTACGGTACCGCAGGAGAGAGGAGAATACGGTACAAAAGAATGCCGGTAGTGGAGCAAAATACTATCCAGCCCAAATGGGGGGACGGACGGCTAGAGTCCGCAGGGGTGCCGTATCGCATCGTGTAGCGTAGTATCCAATGATGCCTTTTTTCTTCTTTCCTCCTAAACCCATCCCTCCACATCTACATCGTATCGTCCCTTTTTTCCGTCCATCCACCTTCCCACTTCCACCTGCGGGAAGGGGTGAAGGGGTGCAGAGCAGGAATGGGATGGGGTGGGGGTTAGGGATGGTGGATGCGTGCTCGTGGTAGGTGTGGGGGGAGGGGGGGGGGGATGAAAGCTTTTGAAATAGGACCCTGGAACCCACTACTGTTTGAGGTTTCGGAAGATTTTCGTGTATTCTTTCTTCCCAGTTTTCACAGATCTGCCGTCTCCGCCTACATAGGGTGTCTTCTTATATCTATATATCTGCGCTGCTTGTCCCCTTCCCCCAGAGACAAGTGCGAATCAGGTCAAGGCGAGCTAGAGAAATACGATAGAAAGATAGACGAAGAAGAAGAAGAGTAAGAAGAAGAAGAAGAAGAAGGAGCGACGTGATGGCATTGAGTTCACCGACACCACAGCAACTGACGGTAGAGTCATGGAGTATGTACAGCGTTGGAGTAATGTTGATCATTGGGAGAGTGTGAGCTTCTTTCCTCATTCCATTCCATCTTGTCTCCCCTTGCTTATTGAAATGCTAACTTTTCTCAAAAAAATAGCTACTCCCGCTGTATAATTCTCAATGGCTTCCGTAATCTCCAAACAGAAGACTACCTCATGATCTTCAATGCCGTCAGTTTCCACCTCAATCACCAAAAGTTACGCCTCCAATTAACCCATCTTAGGCAATGTACACAATCCTCATGGCCGCAATCAACGTCTCTGGCCGCACCGCTACAAACCTGATGGAGCCGGGAACCCTGGAAACCCTTACCCCCGAAGACATCCAAACTCGGATATACGGGAGCAAGATCGTGATACTTCTCGAGCAGTCCATGCTGATATTGATATGGGGTATCAAGGGATGCATGATACTGATGTATAATCGTCTAACGTATGTATCCCTCTTTCACTCTGAGATGAAAAAACGAAAGAAAAAAAAAGAAGCTAATTAGACACGTGGGGCGGTTTCTTTAGTACCCGCTTACAACAACAATTGTTAGTGAAGGCTGTTGGGTGCTATATCGCCGTTGGGTTCTTCGCGATTGAATTAGCTTGGTTTCTGAGTTGTCGGCCGTTTAATGGATATTGGGCGTTGCCAGTTCCTATGGGTATGAAGACTTTTTTTTTGGGGGGGGGGTCCGTGTGCTGCATAAGTGCTGACAGAGGCGTTATGGCTATAGAGCAATGCGCGACTTACCAGCACTATTCAATCGTTCAAGCATGCTTCAACATTTCATCGGATTTGATGATGTTAGGCATCGCTATACCCCTGTTTCTTAAAGCCAGAGTGCCTACCAAGAAGTGCGTCACCATTTATCACTCTACCCCGGATATCAGTCAAACTAACCCCCACCACCAAAATACAGAAAATTGATTCTAGTGGGTATTTTCGGCTGTGGTATCTTCGTCGTAAGTCCCTCCCTCCCTCCCTCTCCCCGTATACAAAAAATAAAGACTAAAAAGGAAAAAAAAACTTAGATCCTCGCCGCATGCTTAAACAAATACTACAACTTCTCCAACCCATTCACGACAATATACATGCTGTGGTACATCCGCGAAGCCTCGACAGCAGTCTACGTCTCCAACCTGCCAATGCTGTGGCCCCTCTTCCGACGAGTCTTCGACATCGGCACATTTCAGGATCGCTCGACTCCCAAATACGACTCCCAGCCGCTATCCAACCTGTCCAAGCAGAAAGGCACGCTGACATCCCTGGCCGGCAGCGAGGATCGGATCACGCGCGAGCCAGTGCTCGAGATCGATCAGAGGATCTCTTTCACCGTCGAGGAGTATAGGCGTGAAGGCAAGGGCGCGGATGTGGATGTCGAGTTGGCGAGCAAAGGGAGTCAGGAGAGTATTCGCTCACATGGCGGGTATAAGGCGGAGGTTTCAACCTGTCCTCCGTGATTTTGGGATGCCTGTTTCTTTCTTTCTTACTTACTCTTCTGGTTTGCTTTTTTGGGATGCTTTTTTTTGTTTTTTTACCTTGTTAGAGATGGATGGATGGATTGGGTGGGTATTTTTTTGGGAGGTTGTATGATTGAATGGTTTGGTGCGCTTGATTGATGGTCTTACGGAACTGGAATATATTGTATCTATTATTTTTACGTCTCAGCAGGAGCAAAAGGGGGAGGGAAGGAATCGAGGAGAAGGTTTTTTTTTCCACATGTTATATGTTCAATTCTCTGTACATTAGTATATATATTTGGAACCATACCCGCAGGGCGCGGTAAAAAAAAAAGACGGGCAGACAAAAGTGGTCGGAGACATCTTCTTACCTTGCCAGAGGGGTCCTCAGTCGTTCCCGCCGGCCTCTCCTCCCAAGACCGGGCAGGAAAGCACCACCACTCACTCGCCGTCTCTGCCACCACAACATCTCCGTAGCCGCGCAGATCCCCAACCTACCTGTCTCACTCTTATCCCAACATCACAAGATCAGATATTTCACCCTTTCTCCCCCTTCGGCCTCCGAAAAAAGGGCCCCCGAAATAATTGATCCCTAAACATCGAATTTACAACGAATAATCCCACAATCGAGTCCATCTCCTGTTTTACAATTATTATTTTTTCTACCATGAGCACACTCCCTAAGGCATTCATTCGTTCTCCACCCCTTAAAACAACGATGACCGCGCGTTATCGAAATAACAAGAGGCGTACTTTTTTATTTATTTTTCCTTTCCTCGAACACCCCCCTTTGATCCACATCCCGTTGCCTTTTTTTAACCTACTGCGGAAGAAGCCATAAGCAAGCCCACGGTACCAATGCACACAATACCAAGCCGGGACGGGACAGGTCGAGACATCTTATTCCGATCACCCATCTCTTTTGCCTCCCTTCCCTCCCTTCCCTTCCCTCCCTTCCTCACTGCAAACCGCCACCACAATCCCATCATCACGAAGAGGAATAAAAGAAAGGAAAAGGAAAGAGAGGAAAGAGAGAGGGAGAGAGAGAGAAGGGGGGGAAAAACGAAAAAACATGCCATGCCACCCCCCGCCTCGGAAACGATTGTTATATTCTTCCTCGGTGGTAGTATCGCCTTATCCTTACTATTAGCGATAGTAGCTACTCTGATAAGAGTCTATTGGCGAACCCTATTATCCCGACCGCCAATGCCAACCTCAGAAACGGCGGCATCGGCGCGCGCATCTGCAGTACCGGACGCAATCGCCGAGGAGCAGGAGGAGGAAGAAGGGGGAGGGGAAACGAGCAGATCACTCTGGAGGAGGATATTCCGTGGGAAGCGGAGGCGGAGGAGGAAGAGGGCGCATGAGAGGGATATTGAAAAGGCATTGGGTAGAAGAAGAAGGGAGGGGCTCTTTTCAATTGGGAGGAGGTCAAGGATTGGTATGCTCCCCCCCCCACCATTGCTTGCCTTGTCATTATAACGGGATTGGATCGGAGCTAAGCTAAATCGTGCGTCACAGCGAGACCCTCACCGGCGGTTATGGCTTCCGCCTTATAACCTCGAAACAACGCGACGAAGTTACGAAGTTCACGAATTATACGGATCTCCTTTTATTTATTTATTCTACTTTCCTACTGGATCGATAAACGGCTACCGGAGGCGTAATTATAATACCATTGGCTTTTAGGAAGGGAGGAGAAAGAGGAAAGGGTGAAGAACTTGGGGGTTTTTTTCTTTCGCTCACCCGATTTCGTTTATTTGCTCTGAAGGGGGGTTAGGAAGAGAAGAAAAAGAAAGAAAAGAGGGAAAGGGGATTGACAGGAACCGAACGCGTGCGGGTATGGTCAGGTACCTGCATCGCGTTCCTGGTGGTTATGGTCGTACTGTACCGTGGCGTACATGAGACATGATTCGGATCTGTTGTGTGGGCTCGTGTGCTACGGGATGGTGGCCGAGGGTGCCGGGGAAAGAAGAAAAAGGAAACTGTTGCTGGTCAACACGCTGTGTATTATTATTTATTATTGGATTAAATGTACTTGTAACGGGTACTGACTGAGTGGAATGGATTAGTGTTTTTTTCTTTCTTTCCTTCTCGTTGATCTGGATTTGGGGAATTGTATAGTAGTGAATATATTTTTGGCCAAGACGTGAGGGCTGAAGGAAGGAAGGAAGGGAGGGAAGGAAGGCTGACAGAACAATCTTGTTCCACGAGGCGGGCTCGATTGGCGAGTGTCGGGCGGAGTAGGGGCGGGGAGGGTAAATTGGCCGTGCCGATATATGTCACACCTCACTATCCTATATCTCGACAATCCGGATCCCTCGCTATCCCGTGTGAGCTTTTGTGAGCCCCAAGCCTCTGTAGCAAAAAAAACCTGACCTGCCGTCCCGGATCACCCACTATACCGAACAGATGGGCGAGTCCTTTGCTTTTTTGTGTGTCTTTTGTTTAAAGCCTCTCCCATTTGTTTAATTACCGGTATGTATTAATAGTACGGTACGGGACAAGCACTTGGCAAGCCACTCTGAACTCGAGGATTTAGGATATGCGGTACCTATCTAAAAGCCACTGCTATACACAAAAGCCTTGGTGACCAAAAAACCTGGCTTTTCCAACCTTTTTTGTGTATCTCATTGAGAACCAGATTCCCCCCTTTTCCTGAATTTCAGGGTTGGAGTTGTTTTATTTGGGTAATATCTCACAATTAATTTGAAGTACGCTAGTTACCGACTGAGGGGTTCCACGGGCATTATTCAAAGTCCTACCATTATTCAAAAGTCATCATCACCCATTTTGCTAAGATAATTGCCCCACACAACAATTCACCGATCCTTGATAAGTTGTAACATGATGGGGAAGTGTTAGGGGACTCTGTCAACCATGGGGGATAATCTTTGCATGCATGTTCCTGGAAAGTTGTCTGCATAGGAGTCTGGTTAAAACCCCCTGAAATAGCCGGCTTGTGGTGCAAGCGTGTCAAATCACCAAGACTTTTTCCAGTCGCCTTATTTCAACTCTCTAGAGCAAAAACCTTCGCTGTAGCCCCCCTCCCCCCACCGGCGAAAGCTACTGACACCATATCGCACAACGGAGCTCAGAAGGAAGGGGGGGATTTTGGTCTCCCTTTCGCAACCTTTACAGCAGGAAATTTACAGTACGATATTTCTCCGGTGGGCTGTTGACAAGGGTGATGACGGACAGGGGTAAAATCCCACGCGATATCTCTTGGAAGGGGGGGGTTCTCTCATTGGAGGACGGGATACGTGTGTGGGGGGAAAGGGGTCTTGTCTTGTCGGCCGCAGCAGACTCCTTGTTGCTGGTACTGTACTCGATTTTGTGATACGGTAGCGCGTGAGCAAGAGGTACCCGAGCATAGGGGTAAAACACATGTTACTAGTACTATGCTCGAGTAAGGCTAGCAATGTGGGTATCTGAGCGCCCCGTGCTAAATTCGGGGTCCGATGTTCGCGTGTTCCCCCGCCCTGTTTTCTTGTGGCTGCAGGAACACGCATGCTAATCTTCTTATCAAGATACATACTATCTGCCAAGCCGTGACAAGCCGTTTTCTAGAAGTGGTTCTGGTTTGGAATCCCCGCGGGCCAGGGGCATTGCCGTCCATTAGATTGTGGTTTGTGGTCCTGGCTTCGTATTGGACTTTGCCTCGTGTATCTCTGTTTGTACCTACGATGGATGCCTAGATCTGGTCATGGGGAGAGGATCAGGATTCAGACTGTGAGTGGCGGGTATGTGGGGTATCATGAGAGTCCCTGTCGCTCAGCGGTGGGGGGAGGGATCGGGGGGCCGTGAACTCATTATTCTCCCAAAGCCTTCAACAGGTCGCGGTTGTCAGTTGATTTTCCGCGGGTCCTAACTCCCAAGCAGACTATACCAGAAGGGCAGTTGGTACATACATGGTGGGTGTGATATGGGTATCACCGCCCACACCCACATCCAAACTGTACAGTACTTGTACCACTAAAAACCTGCTGGTTGCCTAAAATCTTACTTACATTAAGTGCGTTTGGGGTGTTGCGCCCAGCCGAAGTGTTTTAGGATACATGAGCAGGAGGTTTCTAGGTTGAGCCTAACTAGTTGTATTGGGATAGGCCTATCGGATAGGAATCTGGATGGGGACGATAACATTAATACTTCAAACGATAGTCGCCTATGAAATTTACGCCTAGTGAAGTGAAAAGTCTGTAGTCAAGTAGGAAAAACTACATCTCGGCAGTAGCAACTTCCCCTCCCGCCCTACTCCCCCAAACACCAATCCGTGTCCGTTCCGCTATAACGACCGCCCACCCTGTAGCACCAGGGACTTCATCCATCCACTCCCCCAGAACCCTCTCTATAGATTTCAATGTTTCCCACTTTTTCACCGATATCCTGAAGGCTGAGCTCTCGGGGTCGCCACCACCGGCGGCGTATCTTGAGTTAGGAGTTATCAAGTATGTCATCACCCCGGGAGACTCTAGGACTTCACGTAGGCCCCAGACGCCGTTTTGGCTTAGCCTTTCAATAAGATCTAGACTTGCTAGTGCTTCATTACGAAGGGCGGGCGTCGAAGCGTATTCCAACAAAGTTTTCCAGAGTTCAGGATGCGCATCAGAGTATGCAAAATAGATCTCCCTAGTAGCGAACAGGCTTGAAAGCGTGCTGATATATTCGGCCTGAGGGGGGGATAGGGGTATCTTAGAAACAACAACAGCAGGGTAAGGGGCAATCAGGAGGTTGGGTGGAAGGGATGTGAGAATTCTTAACGACGGGGGGTGTGGGTGTTGTCTGGACTCCTCTATACGAAATTGGACCCTCTCGAGGAGAGCCTGGGTTAGTGGTTTGGGTTCGGCACGTGGCGGCGTATCCGACGTCCGCCTTCTTTTTGGTTGCCTGATATCAGGGATTTCTGGCGTAGCTTCTGCAAGAAGCTCCTTGGGATGTAATGAGGCGAACGTAGCTATGTATTCGGCGGCCTTGGACTCGAGGAAACCTTGAACAAGGGAGCTGTCTGAGTACGCCTCTGGTGCCAAGTATCTTCCGATCGTTGACGTGTGGAGTCCGGATTTACGGAGGTAATCCAAAGGCCTCTCAGCAGATGCTGAGGTAGGACCAGCGGAGTTCAATAATGCGGCATAAAAGTCTAACAAGAGCATATGCATCATCACATCGTCATCCACCCGAATCGCGTGCCTTGCAGTAAAGTCCAAGAGCCCCTGGCATGGATCCTCTGCACTGATGCTGAATTTCTTCTCAATCTCCGGAAATCGAGAAACTACGACGGCATCAAATCCCAATTCAGCCAATTTCGCGACAAATTCCAATAATCTTCCCTGCCCTTCTGTTTTTGCACGTTTCCCCCCGGGGAGAGCATCTCCATCCCAGGAACACAATTTGAAGAACAGCTCATAAACCCCTCTATCTTCCAACATCCTGCGCCAAACCAAGCCGGTTCCATTGGCTTTAGGAGAATCAACCTTAAGCAAGCCTAACAAGAGATCCAGCGATCTAGAGGATATTCCGGTATCCTCGGAAGCTAACATAAGCTCAAGAAGTTTCTTGATGACATCCGTCCATGAGGCGATAATCCCAGCATCCGAGACCGCAAGTGTCGCCTTCTGAAGTAGGGTAATTCCTAAATGTTGAATTGGTAGTACTGGCGCAGACAGTGTTTGTAGTATGACATCTGGTGTTGCTAGTGGGAGGATCTCGGAGAAGGATGCTGTAGATAGTAAACTCCGTAGTAGCGTCGTTAGGGGCGAGGGATCTTCATGAAGAACAAACAAGGTGGACGAAATAAGTGGAACCAACGAAGGAACAAGGGGTTTTAACTGGTCCTCTGTTAAGCCGAGTTGTTAGCCAGCCAGCCCGAGTAGTTGCTGCGGAATATCGACAAACCCGTTAGCTGTGCAGTGAAGGTCTCTACGAGACCTGTGTCGAGTGGCGTGTCAGAGGGATTCGAAAGGATAGCGTTAAGGTGATCGGTCAAGGCCTGGAGAGCATTTGGAAGAGTGGCTGTAGGTGACATTTTGTTCTGAGTGGTTGAGGAAGGGGATGGGATGAGTCTTGGAGCTGGAGCTTGTGAAGAGCCACCGATGATGTGTGTGGCGGGGGTTAGGGTTTATCAGATCCCTCCGCCCCACCTAATGAGGCTCTGCCTGTGGATTTGGTCTAGTGTTCGAAAAATACGGTACGTTACCGTACCTTACACGGTTGATACCATACGGTAAATTACGTAAATTACACTAGGCAGATAAAATACCGGAAAACGGCCTCTCCCACCTTAGATTCTGATGTTAGGTAATCCTGTCTTCTGCCCTCTGTGTTTATCAAGCTGAAGCAACCCAACCCACAAAATATCAGCTACCGCTAGGCATTCTTGGCTATGACATGAGTATCGCACTAAGATCCAAGATCATGATATGGAACTTTATGACGGTCGGCAAACGGCGCATGGTAAGTTTACCGTACGTTACCGTATATTACCGTATTGTATCGTATGGTAACTTACCGTACCTTACCATTCGAACCCTAATTTGGTCCGAGTGAGCAATGATGAGGATAAGATCGGCTAGAGCGCTACTGAGATCCGATTTCCATGATAATAGGCACATGAAGCCCGTAGAGCAGATAGAAAGTGAAGCTGTTCGGGCCGGGAAAATCAGACCACCGGATATAGCCTATTCGGTTCGACCGCCGTGCTTGGACTTGCATAGCACAATCTTGGGGAATCTGTGGTGTGACGGTGAGAGCTGCGGCGGGAGGCCGTGGGCTCTCTTCACCCTTCGTGGACGTAGGCTAATGGTAGGTGCTGCTATCGTTCTTTCATTGGAGCTCAATAACAGGGAACTGTGCTCTTGTTCTAAGCTGGCTCCCTCTGACCGTGAGTGGCTGGCGTGGAGGCTTTGCAGAGGTCCGTGGGCAGTCAGTCTCACAGATTGTACTGTACAGTACTGTTGGGAATTTTAACCTATTGGCGAGGGTAGCTCTGGTTTTCTCTTTTCGCTCAAAGTTGCACAGTAGCATAGAGTTGGTTCTACTACCATATAACACTGTATTGACTGTACGGAGTACAGTGCCCTTGGGTACAGTTTCCTACTTATTATCGGTGCGGGCCCAGACAGGTTCTTCTACGGATCAATCGTGTTTGTAGGTGCGTGTGTGTGTGTGTCCCCAGGCGCTTTCTGCTTTCGATACCCCCCAGTGCTGCTCTTGCGTCTCTAGGAGGAGTGTATATGCTGCTAATCGCTGGTGGGTTGGAAATGGCCTATCAGACGATAACTATTCCCATTGTACAGTACAATTCAATATCACAAAATGCAACAACAAAGGTGATAGGTCGGCCAGAAGCTTCAAAGCAGTTTTGTAGGTTGCTTGCGGCTGACGTCATAATCTAAGACATGCACTGTCTCCGGGTTTAACAAATAGTACGGTACAGCTCTCCTATCATTAGTTCAGAGATGAATAATGCGCCTTATAAGACAGAGTAGTCAGCTCACTTTGGTCATAGGGTAGTCAGGAACCTACGCTATTCTTCTGCTACTGCTGTCTCTTTTTCATAAGCTCCTTACAATTACAGATAAGACCCTTTATCTAGTGTCATGGCTAAACAGGTTAGCTCGACTTATTGTTCTAGTTCCCCGCGCTGCCAAATTCTTCTTTTATTACCAAGTCTCTCTAGATGCTTCTATTCTAGAAGCGGTTGGCTAACCGGAACAAGGAAATTCTCGAAATCCTTAGCTGCGAGGACTCTGCAGGGGAGGGCACTTCCACACTTGACTCTGTAACAGGGGACCTCACTGGGGTGACTGGTAATCTCGTCCAACTATTCAAGTCTAGATGCTGATAGAACTTACAGTCTGGCTCAGAAGGGGGAGATGTGGTCGAGGTAACTACAGGGTTCCGCCCTTCTTCGGTTGGCGGGAGGACATGTCTTAAATATCCGTCAAGCAGAACAGTTCAGCTTCCGCAAAGGCAATGAGCAAAGTATCCCAGAGCACGAAGAAGCACCCAACCAGTGTCCCAGTTCTAATGAAAGAAACACCGGAAACCTCAAGCGGCGAAGTTGAGTCTAGGGAAAAAGTAACTGGCATCCCAATAGAGGATGCTGAGTCCGAGAATGAAAGTCCATCCTCAGACGAAGAAGAGAGAGAAGAAGCAGAGCAAACGGAAACCTCCGAAGAGTTGTCTAACAAGCTTGGTAACAATAGAGTAGTTGGGAATGGTGAAGTTGAGGTTACCAAGCGCAAGAGAGAAGAGGATCGAGACGGGAGTGGGTCCACGGGTGATGAATCCGGTGAAAGTGATGCAAGTGCTGGTCCATCTCTAAAAAAGAAGAGAAAGTCTACAGCTAAGGGGGAAGCCGTTCCAGCCCTAACTCCGCCGCCGACCCCGAGGAAATCCAAGGCAAAGAGGGATGTCAAGGGGTCCAAGAGAACAGATGGAGTAGCTGATATCGAAGATACCAGTGCGAATGAGGGGAGGGACAGAGGAGGACCCAAAACGAAGCAAAAAAAAAGTGGAGGGAAAAAAAAGGAAGCTAGTACGACAGTTGTGAAGGTTGTTTTCCCTACCGTATTTCCCTTTTTTCCTCCTTACCCTTGGAGATCAAAGGTTCTAGTTAACTCTGACTTTATCTGAGCAGGCCCCACCGTCATCCCACGCGGGGTTCAGGCTGAGCGCGAGAAAGACAATTAAATCGGACCCCAAGGCCCCAGGGCGAGGAGGAGTGACCTCCAAGGGGCACAACGAATCAGCAGAAGGGAGTATAACCGCAGGAGAGATTGAAATAATATTCGAGACCTTGACCGCTGAAGTGGATTGGGCTGCTATTGTAGCCAAGACCAACGCTCTGGTGGGGATAATGCGACCCGGAAGAAGCGTTTCAAGGCATTGGAAAACAGTTGCTAAAAAGAGGCTGCTGGATGCATATGGTGCTTGAGTGATTTTGGAAATGGGATGGCACGGAATATTGGGTGGATTAGTGGATGTCTTTTTGTTTTAGGGGCTATCACAAGATTATGAGATGATATTGTATAACTATTTCTATAATCTTATATTAAACAAAGGTCGAATATTATGTATAGATAGTAGCAATTCCTGAAGTATTGCACTATTTGAGATTCTAACCTAACATAGCTAATTACAATGCTCGGTGTTCTCTAAACCACTACAGATCATGTTTACATACTCGATCTCGAGCATTTCCGAGATTCCTATAACTGTATATTCCATAACGATTTATTCAAAATCATGCATATCAATCGATTTCCAGCCACGATGGTAGAGCTCACATCAAATGTGACATCAGAAACCAAAATCTACCCTAATACCCGCCAACTCCCCCAAAAGTACACGCGCGCTAGATACAAGTGCAAGGTATATACGTGGATCCAGAGAAACGGAAGTAAGTAAAAGGAAGAGAGATTTATAATTCATTAGGACCGGCCTCTTGTCTGGCTGTCTCTACCCGTGCCGAGGTATGCTCCCCTGGCTTTGCATCTATGGTTTCTGGCTTCTCCTCTTTCGCGACTGGAGGGTTCTCACTTGCAATTTGCCCAGTTTCTGGAGCTTTCTCCACCTTTACTTCTTTCACTCCTTCCTCCCTCTCCATCAGTTTCTTTTTCCCGTCGAGGACCTCCTGGATCTTTAACCTGTTCTCGTCCTTCTTTTCGGTCTGGGTGAGGACGTCTTCTGGAAGGTCCAATGGGATTGGAGTCATTGCGCTGAAGAACTGCTCTGGATCATATTTCCTCTTGAGCGAAACAAGTTTGTTGAGTCTTCCCATGTCGTACCCGTAGAGTGCGCCGAGGGGCTCATCTCCACGAGCGTAGTTTGGCAAGACGTGGGATACGTTGTTGCCGGTATTGTGCTGCAGGAGGTCTCTGATCTTGTTCCCGAATTCTGTTGCTATGGCATCGTTGATTTCTTCGTCATAGCTTAGGAGGAGAGTTCTGTTAACTTCGCGTTAGTTGGACGAACCTGCGAGCTCCAGAGAGGGAAGGGTGGCGAGGAACGTACGCATGATGTCTCTGGTCTCTGTGTGCATACGCATCACCTGTGGCAGAGCCATCTCTCTTCACCCTTGTGGACTCAAATCTCACGACGGAAGAGTAATACACATGGTGGCTCCTCACAAAGTTCGAAAACTCATCATATACTATTGCCAAAGCTCCTGGGTCGAGAGTCTTCATACTAACGGAGAACTGGTTCTTTCGGTACTCGTACCCCCAGCCGTCAGGATTGCACTCTAGTAGGGTGATCAAGCTTCCTGTGTCGGTGTTCAGTCTCGAGTATCTTGTTGGGAATTCTGTCACTTTTATTCTGGGTATGTGGCCGTAGATCTTTTCAAATGCCTCTTTTGCCGGGTTTGGCTTTCCGTGGTAGATGAAAACAAGGAGAATGTTGGGCTTTTATTTTTTGTTTGAGGAAATTGTTAGTGGCGGGATCGATTGGGTCTGGGGAGTAAGAGGGGATTACATCGTTCTGGGGGCCTCGCCTGTCGGGTAGGAAGTAGACTGTAGAACTGGATTCTGGAGGCATATCCGGTTCATTCATTGCCTCGAAGATTTGCTCCAGACTGTCCGGGGTGTAATCGGCTTCTATAGTGAAGTGAAAAAGTGTGGTCTTGGGGTATACACGGTAAGTGGCTTCCGTTATAAGACCAAAGTTATTTCCCGCACCTTTGATCCCCCAGAAGAGATCTGGGTTTTCGGTCGCGTTGACAGCAATCTTTTCACCCTTTGCCGTGATCATGTTCACCGAGAGCAGGTTATCGCTCATGATTCCGTACTCGCCGTCGAATACGCCGTGACCGCCGCCGAGTGTTGCTCCGATTACACCCACGCAGTCTCCTGTAGGGAATGCTATGATGTCGGTCAGCTAATATAAGGACAGACAGGTCTGCGGAGAGGAGCTCACGGGAGCGAAATTTTTTATGTGCTATCTCTTCTATCATCTCCTCGACCCTCGCTCCAGGTTGGACTGTCATTGTCCTGGCCTTGATATTGAGAGTGACTCCATTCATTTTGCTGAGATCAAGCATGATGACGTCTTGGAGATGGCTCATCTTTGATAGCCCGTTTCCGCCCCCTTTCACTAGCAACGTCCTCTTATTTTCTTGAGCGTATTTCATCTGCGCTCCCAGATTCCTAGTCAGCCTTCCTTAGTCGGCTTGAAATAGGGGTGAGAGCGGGCATACAGTAGTGAGAATGTCATCCTCGTTCTTAACAATGACCACTGCTGCGAGCAGTGGCTCCTGAAAGTGACTATACCTCCTGCTCTTGTGTCTCCAGCTATCTCCATCACTCGGGAGTGATATTTCCCCCGATTTTGACAGTAGTGATGATAACTCGGTTCTTATGATTGACCCAACAGTCGCCTTGTCAACAACTACGATATTAGAAATAGTAGGAGTGTCGGAGGTATTGGAGGCGCATGCTAGAATGGCTAGTAAGCCTGTTAAGAGGTATAAAGTATTAGTTAACATCTCGACGGTAGGAACAACAAAGTCAAGTTCTGATATCCAAGCTCCCTAGATGGTGGGGGAAGGGTGCTGTTTTAGATATATATATATATATATATAGGAAGAGTTATGGTATATCGGTAGGACAAGTAACTCGAGAGCAGAACACATTCTGTTGTATTATGCCGATTCCGGTGTGTATAGCTATTGGGGTAGGCCGGTTTACTAGGGGTAAGTGCCAATACCGGAATTAGGCTAACGGTGCACTAAGGGCATATATATCTAAAACCTTTATATGCCCCAGGAAGGGAGTGTGGATGTAATGTCACTACAATCAGGTTAGCTGCTGGAGTTGATCATATTGGTGGAGAGGAGGACTCACCATGCTAATCCATCACGCTCACGATCACCCCCGAGCAAGAACCAACTCTCCCGAGCCTATGCCGAGAATCTATCGCACCTGCAATAAACCCCCCCAGAGCACAAATCGGCTACAGACGGGGCCCTATAAGTTATTGATAACTCGATTTCGCAACTGTATCAACCCTCCCAGCCAAATACCGGTGTCCAAGCATCCCCCCCCCTCACCGTCCATTCAATGCTCTACCCACCCTAAACCACCGCACCCAATACCGCCACACTACCATTCAATAACATCCTGGAAATACCTGCTGCCACAACTAAATCCAATAATATTATCATCTTCGGTTTGCGCCACTGCTGCGCCGCAGGCCCGTGTAACAGTCACCGGTGTCGTCCGGTGAGCGTTGAACAGATGTTCAAGAGGGATATCGTGGGGCTTGTCGCATTGGGAATGTGTCTGAGCAGAGTTTAAGGATAGGTTTGCACAGATAATGCACGAGCCCGTTTGTATTTTTTGATGATGGTTGGCGATGTAGTGCTAGGAGGGTTTGCGAACGACAGAACTTGGAGAGTAACCCCATAGCTACCGTATCTCACCGGGAAACCGTATGCAGCAATTATCACATCGTGGTTGAGCATTCATAACCCCCAGAAAGACCACCAAGATGACTTATATGTTTCCCTTATGAGGTGTTATACTCTAGTAATCCTTCAATTCAGAAACACATCCCCTATTACAAGATGAGAATCCATGGCGTTCTAGATATTCCTTTATTATTTCTAGGCCACCTCCCTTCATGTAGTTCGGCGCGATATGATACCCCCCCACCACAAGCCAAACATTACAACTTGTATGATACGAACACTTCCAACACCCCACTTGACTAAACCAAATCTCACACACACAGTGACCCCTACAATACCCTCCACCGCTGGGCAAAGGCACTCCTTATCCCATGCCACCTACTCATTAGCCACAAGGTATCACGAGCCCAGCTCAATGTACTCGTACTCGTACAATACAGGTACAATTCAATCCCAAAGCCCGTATGATACTGCCCATGATACCATGACAGCAGCGCTTAAGAAACAAAGCCCCTAGTCCACGATCAAACAAGTAGTTTTCGCCTTTCTGCAGCACCAGAAGACTGTGCACCACTCAAACCCAGCCAGCCAATCATATCAACATCGTACTGGAGTGTCACAAGCTGTGATACCAGACCATACCAGCCAACTGTAACTTCTCCCAATTACTCCAATCCCCCGTCTACAAATCCCCTGATAAGCCACCTTACCATGACGGAGCAGGGTTCTCGAGTTTATCACGATATTGGGTAAGCCAGACCTCACAAGAACTCGCTCATGGGAAATTCCCACGAAAAACAGGCTAGGTGCATACGGGAAAGCGGGATGGATTCACGGTACGATCGTGAAAACTTCCATATCATAGACTAACTTGAAGCGCGAGTTTAAAGTGGAAAGGGGAAGAAAAGGGGGAACCATCGCCATCACAGAAATCAGTCCGACCGTAACAGAACACGGTAAGCGAGGACGAAAAAATGAAAAAAATGAAAAAGAAGAGACAAGTTGAATTCCAAAGCAGCAACCCTCATCACTCCCGGCCCATAGCCTTCCTACAAAACCCCATGCCGATTGATTGCGCGCCCTCCCTTGTCTTCATTCCCTAGTCATTCCTCCTCCGGCATCTTTCCTCCATCTCCCAACTTGTTCCTCCAACAGACGATCCATTTTAGTTGTCGTTAGAACTATTGAGAATCCTCAGGATACTGCAACCCCATTCATATTAGCACCGGCCCGGAGCCAACGCGAGGGATCGCAAAATCAACAAGGGGAACATACGCAAGGAACAGGTTAATAATATCCAAATAGAGGGATATCGCCGCAACGATTTCCTCTTCGACATGCACCCTCCTCATAATCATCTGTGTATCGAACAAGATATACGCGGAGAACAGTAAGGCCGCCGCGCCCGAGTACGCAAGTTGAACCCAACCATCATGTGGGAAGAACATGGAGACGAAGCCGAACATGAAAACGAACCAAAGCGCGCCATAGAGATAGCTATGCCAACTTGAAAAGTCATATTTAGTCTGCACAGCAAACAAGGTCAAGCCGGCAAAGAGCAAGCCGGTGATGATGACAGCCTCAAGCACGATCTTGTACTGGTAGAAAGAGGTCACGATGGCAACAGTATAAGCTTCGACTAAAGTGAATCCGGAGAGGAAGATCAGGTTCATGGGGTAGGAGTGCCGCTTCCAGAACGTCAACCCAAGGAATCCCAGGGAGCCAAAGATCGCGATGAACAGCATCCAGGTGTTTGTCTGAATCCATTCTCTGAACGAGTCGTTCCAGAAGGAGATTGAGCTGAAGATTGCCGTAACGATAAGTTGAACCGTGAGGATTGCATAGACTTTTCGCACGAAGGCGTGGCGGATGTCGATTGTGGCCTCGGCTACAGAGGTTGAATACTTGAAGTCGTCGGGGATCTGAAATTTTGTTAATAGCGGTGGGTGGGATTTTGTGGGTAAAAGAGTGGAAGGGGAGGAACATTATCTTCACTGCTGCGGGGGGTCCCCATCAGCGGTGACTGATCCCCAGTATAACCCGGGGGCGGCCTCGTGTAAGAAGTCGACGGCTCATTGCTACCGTAGGTCGATTGATGGGGGGGAACTGTGCTTGGAGCTCCCATTTTGTTTGTTGGCTATCGGGGAACTATGCGAGAAAACACAAATGCTGTGGTACTAAATTCCGGTAGCTATTTGAGGGTTTGTGAAGGATAGAGGTGGTTGAGAGTGTGGGGTTTGTGGGAGAGCGATGGATGAGATAGGTGGAAGCTGACAGAGAGATCGCCGACGTCAGCGTTTGGCTCTGCGATGATTCTGCCCGCTCTGAACGACCGCGGAAAGTTCTAGCCTGTGGCGTAATCCCCGTGCTGCAAGCTGCACCTACCCGAAGCTCCCCAGGCATGAGTAAAATCTAGTATGATTACTAAGGTTTTGGTCACGGGACTTATGGGACATATCGTACTCGTAAGGTCCTTGAATCCGCCATTGGTCATCCGCTTGCATAGGGTACTCGGTGACAAAAATCTCCAAGCATCGAGTGTCGAAAACTCATGCTCAACAAGAATAAAATTTTAATTGTAAGAAATGTATCATAGTATGGCGATCTATCACACCTAGATCCTCTATCCCATCTCTAAATAAATCACGGTACCAGCGGTATACAGCATCCTAGCCGGGTGCGATAAAATAGGGTATCAGTACCGCATCAGGCATTACTCTCTTCCTCCCAGAGAAAAAAAGAACACTCAACCGGCCAAATAAATAAGAAATACTGAAAATGCCAAACCAAGCCAACCATACCGTAGCCATATATTGGAAATGAAGAAAAAAAGGGCACGCCGACCACATCCATCAACTCATAATAGGAGAGAAATGGGAGAAGCAAAAATGAAGATGAGAAACGATATAGCCCCCAATCCACCATATAAAATACTCAAAAGAAGAAGAAAAAGATATTTAAAACGCAAAGTGTCATATCTATGCAACAAACAAGACAAGCTTAGTCTAATCAAGCAGGGCAGTTCTAGTCAAGGTATTCTCTGCACCTAACGCTAACAACATCCTCTTCTACTCTTCCCCCTTTGTTCGCTTCGAGGATGTATGCGGATAGCCTCCCGCCGCGAACGCAATTGCTGTCGAGACCTTTTGTGTAGTGGCGGATGTCGAGCCCTTCGGCTGCGTAGTGGCCGTAGCTATTCATTGCGTCAGCATCCTAGCAGTACAATCCAGGGAAACAATGGGGAGGCGAACACTACGGTGGTGTGATCATGAGTTTTCCTCCTCTCCATTTTGTTCCAGTACTTTGCCCAGTGCATTCCGCTCTGTTTTGGGGATGGAACGAGATGGTGGTTGAGGGTTCTCATGGTCATTATCGCCAAGGGGTCCTGCAGGTTCGGTCAGAGTAACCCCCAGAATATACAAATGGGAAAAGAGTGTGTACTTGACTCTCAAGCTCGATACCATGCACCAACCCAGCATGCACAATATAATACTGCCCAAGTCCAGGAACCTTCCTAGCCCGAACCACAAGTGGACAAGCATCCAGCCACTCAGCCTGCTTCTTGGACAAAGACTTTGCCAATCTTCTCTCCACGCTCAGACTCGGGGACTCTTTCTCGCCTGCCTCGAGCTCCATATTGCCAAACCCCTCCTCTTCCGCCGCACCATCATGATCCCCGTCACCATCCTCATCACACCCCTCCTGATCATCATCCTCCTTTCCCTCCCCGGGCTCGGGTAGCGACTCGAGTTCAGCTTCGAGCGCCTTATGATGCTTCCGCTTCCGTCTCTGGATATCATGATAGTGCAGCAAAATCCTGTCCTCATGATTACCCCTCACGCAATGCGCGCCAATCTTCCTCGCCAAGTCTAGAACCGTGAGGCTATCCGGGCCCTTAGAAATGATGTCGCCGGCGAGGACTAAGTAGTCCGACTCAGGATTGAAGGAAACTTTGTCAAGGAGACTTTTGACTACATTCCACATGTTCAGCTGCCTAATTCAAGCTTAGGGAATGTAGGGGGAGGGTGAGGATGAGGGGTGAGGGGGAAAATCAAACATTCATCAAACATTCCATGTATATCGCCAACAACAATCAACCTCTTATCATCTCCCTCCCCCTTCTTAACCCCCCTCTTCCCGCGGCCAGGAATATTCTCGGCGGGAATATCTTCAACGAGGGTGTACCCCAATCTCCCTGACATTCCCTCATTAATTCCCCCATAGTCCTCAACATCCAATAGATCATCACCCCACTCGCCACTCTCGAACACGGGCGTTGCCTCATGATTACATCCTCCTACAAGGCGCGAGTACGCCCAAACCGTAGATATCGCTAGCACACCCGCAAGGAGTCCGAGCCTGATTTTTGAAAACGTACGTGAACTTCGTGACGCAGCGGGCGATACAGTTGGCGACTGGGAGGTTGTCGGGGGAGGAAGTAAAGGGACAAGGTGTTGAGTGTTTTTTCCCGACATGGCGGAGATGGGTGTTAGGATACAAAGGAAGGGGGTGAATGAGTGAGTCGGGGATGGGGTAAGAGCAAAGTGAATGAGGGGGAGAAGAGAATTCGTAGAAGCAGAGAAGGGGGATGTATGTGGGGAGGAGTGGGGGAGTGCGTGTGAAGAATGGGAAGGAAGCCACTTCAGGGTCCGCCCGACAAGGTGCGCAAGCGGGACTGACTAGGCCGGAATATGGTACGGTAACGTGTATGATAGTTGACTAGCTAAACTGGACCAAGCTAAGATAAGCTGTTAGAAGAACGAGCTTGAGGGATGAGAGAGGGGAAGAGGGGAAGGAAAAGTGAAGTTCTCGAGGATCCTTTCCCACGGCTCCAAATCCCACCGCCTAAATTTACCAGCGCAAGTCGCAGCTTCGATAAAGTAGGGAACAAAAGTGGGCATCGACGTACCGTAGAGCTACAAGTGTTCTTGGAACTCTAAAACTCTGCCCACAAACAAAGTATCATACCATAGAAGGAAAGGCAAAGCGAGGGGGAAAATTCCTCTCACCTGACCCTCAAATATTTTCCTCTCTCAGGCCCTCAAACTCATCACCTACCGTAAGACGGAAAAAAAGTGGTTGGTGCAACACCACTTTTTTTTCCGATCACTTACCCTCACACCCAAGTACTTATCGTTTGGCCCTTACTTCCTAAATGATACCGGTATCAGGCACGCATGCGAATAGAGTGGAAATACGGTATCTCCGTGCTGAGATACGATTGTCATTGCAGACAAGGCCGCAGTAGGGTTAGGATCTCCCACGCCCGCATCGTTCATCGGTACCGAATTTCACTCACTTTTTGTGCGGTAATAGGCAAGACCATCACCCAGATTAGTTCGAATGTCACCTATTAAGGGAATAGGTTCACTCATAGAAAGCTGACCTAGCCAATCGACGAACTCGACCTTCCCCTACCGGTGGTCGAAGATAAGCCACCATTTATACCTTTTGGAGTTGGGAGGTGGAACAAGACCAATGCCTGAGAACGGGTTAAGGGATTAGATGCGGTGGGTGGGGACTGCGGTTTTTGAGAATAGGAAAGGGCTTTCGTATGTTAGGAGATACATGCAATCGGCCTCCATCACTTTAATCAATGTTGGCGGTAATTAACCAGGTCTGATGTATTGACCGGTCCTGACCACGAGACCATGGTCAGTGACCGATGGTTAGCAGAAGGAGGTGGTTGTCAGGGTTCGCTTGGCATGCCCACAACACCGTAGCTTTCCTTCTTGTCTTTCGCTCGCTAGTCCAAATGTCGCCATGATGGCTAGTATTTCCCCCTAAAATTATCACAATGCTATTCTTCTCTCGAAAGCGTTTTGTCAAACCCTAGCCCACTGTGACCCCTGCTCTGATCGGTCCTGACCACTCGTCATCGCACAGGGGGCGACCACTGGTCGCTGCCAACACTGTCCCAAATGCGCCCGACTACCTTCTGCATGGAAAAAACAAGGGCTGGGAAATTTTGGACTAACGCTTAGCTATTTTCCAACGTTTCCTTAAGGCTCATTATCTCCTGGACTGACTAAACACCAAAACTATCGTTCCCCTGCCAACGTTTAAGACATAGATGGCTAAGGGCTTTGAACAACAGTGCCAGTACTAGCACTCCTCAGCGATATCCGCACAAGTCTGATCATGTGGCGAATACTAGTTACGGTCCGAGGTCTACCGTACTGTACAGTACACATCCGTGAAGTTTTAGTTTTCAGCAAAAAACCTCTTATTAACTACTGCCCCCAGAAACGACTGGGGTGGCACAAATTTTTCAATGCCCTACCGGCCCAGGGGATATCATAGCATAATCCGGGCAATGGTCATAGGAAACCCCCATTTTTGTGTGCTTTAGCCCTATGGCGCCCTACCAAATAGCCCGGATCGCCACAAAAGCTTCACGGCATGCCAGTCCATTCTCTACCCCAGGAAAGTTCTCAAGAACACTGCCTATTTTCCCAGATTTACTCCCAGCGGCCCGCCTTCGAGCAATTGCTGTAAAGACAGAATCTTACCGCTTCGCTCGGAGAGGTCTTCAGCTGCTAAAGGACGCTCCGCTTGTGGTCACTCACTATCCCGGCATGCTACACTTGAGGCTTCGGGGGGGGGGCACTAAAAATACGGCACCGTAAAATCTCTTGAAGCCCACCATCTCAGTCAGTCCTGGAATGGTGGATTTCAAGAGATTTTACGGTACATACAAGTGCATACAAGGATAGGGATAGTTAGCGCGAACGGACAGGGATATGTTCAGCTGGTTAACTTTAAATGACCGTTCAATGACTTCTTACAGGACGCTATGTACTCGAGTACAATGCCCAAGAGAAAAATAATCATATTCCCCCCACCCACTCCCTAATTGCTCATGTCCACTACGGGACCACATGGGGACACAACTTGGGCTTATCCTCGACAACCCCCAACCTGAGGGGAGCTTAACCCTGGAGCCCACATACCACAACACACGAAACGTCGTGCAACTCACAGAAGCCCCCACCGAGATGATTAATACCCTAAAAGTGAGAGTTGGCCGGCGAAACACGAGCCTGATGACAATCCCAGCTCATCACCAACCGACCCAGCCGGCCCACCCGCATTAGCAAGTTACTATACTAGTAACCATGGTACCCATAGTTACCCTTCACCCCACCATCCAACCCCCCGCAGCCCACACGATCCATCCCACATCCCACACCCCACACCCACTCCACAACCCTAACCCTACCGAGTGAGCAAGTATGATATGAAAGCAAAAACCCCCCTTCCCACTCGCAATTATCCCTTCGTTCTTACAATATGCTGAATTTCGCAGAATTCTAGCTCGAAGGCTAGAAGAATGAATTCCCCTCTACCTGTACAGTACCAGCACTCATAGCTCCTAATCGCCTTTTTTTTTTCAAAAAAAGACCGCTATTGCATTTTGTATTATACTACCGGGGTTTGGCTTTCCTACTTGGGCTGGATGGTATGCGATATGATAGCAGCTCCCCCCGCATTACAAACGCTAAACACACTCCATCTGCGTAACGTGAGTCCACTTACTAGGCTCGCGCCGGTGGAGTCCTGTGCAAGTACTAATGTGGTACTTGTGCACTACTATTCTCGATCGCCACATATCGTGCAAAACCAAGCCTCCTCCCGGTCGGAAAGCGTGGCATGCAGCACGTGCCGCCCGCTATGGCGCGATTAGGAGAAATCCTTCCTTTTCGTCCACTCTCTTGCTAGTGACTTGCCGCGACGCAAGTCCTTGTTAGGGAATTTCTTTATCGAAGGATGATATCATCTATTACAGAATTTCTAGGAGCACCGCCTTACACGGATACGTGTAGCACAGTAGGCCCTGTGCTCTGCTGGTATGATATCGTACTTGTGTGCGCCCGCGAAGTCAGCTTCCTGATGGAATATTGGCAATGTGAAACATTTGCTTCTATTTATTTATTTTTTGTGGACCCCCCTCCCCGTATAAAGCGATGGATGAGTGGTCAACTGGTATGATACTGGTATATACAGTTTAGGTATCGTTTTCCTCTTCGAAAAATCATAGCTGGCATGTATAACAGATCTAACTTACTCTGTCTCCGCTTCGAACAACCTACTGAGGGAAATAGGGAAGAAGGAAATATGCTACAACCCCATGCTCTCTCATTTTCACGCTTCATGCCTCGCATCGCGAGATCCGTCCCCAGGATCGTCGGTGTCAAAATCGCCCTCTCTACACGCCCAACTATCAACGTCTGCCGAATCATTAGCATTGCTCTTGCTCTTCATAAAGAGGATGTAACATACATCCTAAAGTTTCTCTACTCCACCATTTGTTCATCAAATTCAGCCGGATCGGGACTAGGAGGACAATAATCACTGGGAACACCGGGGCGCAAGGAGTAAAGGTGATGGCGAAGATTCCTGCTGTGACCACGATCTGGAGAAGGGTATACATGTGTATTCCTCGATAGCCTTTAATCCCGCACGGCAATTGTGGGAGCTCGCTTGATGGCCTGGAGGGTTCGTGTTAGCCTTTTTGACAATTATGATGAGGAATACCAGCAAAGTACGTCAATATATTGAAGAACCGGAACAAGATCGGGTTAACGCTGAGGCTTTGCTCGCCCATGTACAAGAACAACCCCGCGAGGACACTCGTGGGTGTGAGCCCAAGAACATGCATGAACGGCGGGCTCACAAATAACATGATCCCGATTGCGTGCAAAAGATGACTCCATCGCTGCTCGTGTACTGTTTGGATAGTTTTGATCTCGCCATTCACTTCCAATTCCTCGCTATGCAGCAGGCTTTCGGAATGGAGAGGCGCCTGTGGAAGAAGACCATTGGCTGGGGGAATCCCAAGAATGCCACAGAGTGCTGTTGTCATGCCCAAAAGTGCTACATCCCAAGCATATCCACCCGGCTTCCTTATGTTATATCGGGGGAGTGTTGCACAGATATTGGACACCTCAACATCGAAGAAGAATAGGGTGGTTATGATCAGGCCGGGCAGTATAGCAGCAAGTATCCAGCTCACAGGCAGTGTCCAGAATTCGACAATAAAATGGGTCCTTTCCGGGGAGGTAGGGCGGAAGGATGCTATGCATTTGGTGAGTATAGCGTGAGTGATAATAGATGAAGAATTTGGGGTGCCACTTACTGGACACAGGCAACCTTTGCTGATCTAGGTTATTCAGTTCCCCAATCTGGGGCATGGCGATAAATATGATAATTGATATTGCGGCAGCATATTCTGCCAGTCCCATCCTAACATATCTGTGGAAGAGTGGAGCCCAGCTATTTGCTGTACTTAAAGTCACTGCGACCAAAAACGTTCCAACACATCCAATGACAGAATATAGAAACGAGGCAAAAGAGGTATTTGCATGTGATCTCTCGAGCTCTTGCACCCTAGAGAGAGTTAATCCATGGGCGAAATGTGAGGATGGATGCGGGAGTTACTTACGCCTTATGGAAATAGATAACAGAGTTGAGTAAAGAAAAGATCTCAGTGGAAAATGTGGTAACGTATTCCATTGTCCAGTCATGCGCATTGAATATTGCCAGTAGCCAATGCATCCAAGCAGAATGAATGCACGCCCAAGCCATAAATGGCAAGTAGGGTATCTACATCACCAATTAATGAACCTTGCCCATGGCAACTAGACCCGTGGTGGTCCCAACCCGCTAGTAGATTTAGTAGAGTACGTGACTTACATGGAAGTCCCCATGGCATAATGTGTAAATACGTTCAGAAAGAATACAGAAAGGCCCGGTAACTCCTAAAATAGTGAGGGGCTGCCCCGAAAATCTAAAAATTCCCGATAAGCCTTGGTCACTTGAAGAACATGACACACTACGCCACTCACAATGCAAATATAATTCCACAAAGTCCTGTGGAAAACACAACCTCTATAGCCCCATAGTTCCTTCCCGTCAGCACATAGAGATCACTGGCAAACGTGATCCCAGGTAATAGATTTGTAAAAAAGACATAAACGGCCGATGCAAGAATCAGTTGGTTGAAACCCCAATCCGTGTGATATATCTTCGCCCTGCCCTTGAAATCTGACTTGAGAAGCCGAAATGGGGCTAGGGCTCCTTCGCCCCGAAATAATGCTACAACCTCATGGACTGTTGGTCGAGGGAGGTGGGATTTGTTCAATTTAGGTTTTCGTAGTGTATGGATCACGCCTTGACACGGATGGAGCGCCTTTTCTGGATCAACAGGGACAAGCTCTGGGCCGGTGCTGGGTGCGGTGGAACCTGGGGAGATATCTATTTGCTGTTCGTCAGGGAGTGTGGCTAGTAACATTTTGCTCGAAGAAATGGTATTCGACATGTGGCTGAGATGTCAAGCCGTGCTCGCAGATGTCAGTAAAAACCGGAAAAGATGATCCCTGTCACCATAGAATGCCGCCCAAGATCAAGAGGAGGTTTTCTAGCTATCTGGCCCCAGGGCGTACCTGAGCAGTTTGATTACCGTATTCTGGTCTCAATCTTGAAGTGAGGCTAGAATATCAAGGATTTAGAAGCTGTCATATTAGTCTTCAAAGTTGAAATGCCAGTTTTATAGCACCAAGTTTTTTCTGCACAGCCCTACTCTACCGTTGCCGTATGACGGATGCAGGGACACCTTCTAGCTTCCTTTGTCCTCGAGCAATTTCTTTCCCGGGTTGCCACAATCCTGGGGGCCGGGACACCGAATGCCAAAAGCAAATACTGAAGGTTTTCAAGTCTTTGCGAACTTTAGGAGCATCCCAAAAAAGGCTCCGAATTAGACACAAGACCTAACAAGGTCGAATACCTTATATACTCGAGTACAATCCGTGCCAGATCCCCATTATACCCGGAAAAATTCGTCTGGACGTTCTGCAAGTGGGGGCGCATTTCCCGCCAGATTCTTGCGGCAAAGGACCTACATGTCTTGGCACAAGGCAGACAACAACCCCGGAGGTTCCTGCTGCATCATGGCAAAAAAAAAAAAGCGTCCTTACGCAAAGAGAACAGGACCAACATTCGGTAATTTCTCTCGCCTCTCTTGGACATTCGCTTTTCTGTCTCTGGCAGATAGTCTACCCTGTCCTATTGGTCCGCCCTAATTGAAGGCTTAAATTTCAATACCAATATCAGAACCGGGAGAAAACGGGCAAGTCCGCACGCTTCGGCGTTTCTGAGTTGCCGAACCCGTTGCGACAGCGACCCGCAGTCCCTTGTTTTCTGGTACTTCTTGTCTGGAACGAGTAACGAGACCCTTTGTGAAAAGCTTGGTATACCCGCGATATCGGGATATTTTTGGCTCGGGTTTTGCCAGACAGCCCGCAATCGGTACACACAAGGTCCCGCAATCAACGGATTTTTTCGCAATCTTTATTTATTCATAGCTCCTTCCGTGGTGGAGGGATTTTATTGCATTCCTTCTGCAAGATGAATCTCCTGCCTGCTCGAAATATGATGCCTCCTGCACGATATTATGTGTATTCGCATCAATCACTCAGTACTTGCCTGCGTATGTACACCAGGTCCCCGTCCACCCCACCAAAGCCCTCGCCGAGCGCCGGGTCGCCGAACACACAGAACCCCCCCTTCATCCCTCGAAGGGAGTTTCTTTATCCCTCAAACCTCATCACGTCATATTTTCTCGGCCATCACCGTGCAGGGCTAGATAAAATGAAACAACTTGTATCTTCAGTGGAATTGATCATTGAGTGTCGGGATTACCGGGTCCCGCTATCATCCCGCAATCCGATGTTCGAGGAAACCTTGCAGGGGAAGGAAAGATTGATAGTCTATACCAAAAGAGACTTGGCCGCTGAGGAGCTAGATCTGAAGGTTTGCAAAGTTTCCCCTAATCACACCCCTAACCATGATTCTATTTGCTACTTCCTACACCTGTTACTAGCATGTACATGCATTGACCCCCGATGCTCCATGTTCCCAATAATAGTGTGGACCAGAGGCATTATTGATTGGGCGTGATAACGGGGAATATGATCTGCTCAATCATATCAAGCCCACCTACCATATCTATCCTGCTTCCACCATGCACCACTAAAGCAGATCCTGCCCGTACTACTATAAACTAATCCTAGAGGGCTAGGGTTCGTAAGGCTGACTGCGGCATTTATACCTAGACACAAGAAACCATCAGGAAATGGCACAGACCCCACGAAGTTTTTTTTTCAGACAGCAAAGATCGTAAGGACGTTCAAAATATCATTGACTATGCCAAAGGTAGCTTCCCCTCTTTCTTCCCACTTCTCTCCCATGCAATGCCAAGAGCAGCAGACCACACCATGAGGTAGAAAAGCTCATGAAGACTATAGGCACAGCAGCAACAGCCGAAAACATGATTGGCTCAAGAATGCTTGTAGTCGGAATGCCCAATGTGGGCAAATCCACTCTGCTGAATGCCATGCGTCGAGTGGGCACGGGGAATTCAAAGAAAGCCGCCATAACAGGTGGCGAGCCTGGAGTAACAAGGAAGGTCTCGATGGCAGTAAAGATATCGGATGATCCATTAGTGTATCTAATGGACTCACCTGGTCAGCCTCATTCCCGCCCCTCTCTCCGTTTATCCTTCGTATCCTTAACACTCTCCGAACGGAGGTAGGTGTTTTTGTGCCATACATGCCGAATCCACAGACGATGTTATCCCTAGCACTAGTAGGTTGTGTCAAAGGCTCCCTCCTAGATGCAACGACCTTGGCAGATTACCTCCTATTCCATCTCAACCTCCGAGACCCCTCGTTGTATTCCGGCTACTATCATCCCACAAACGACATAATGGAGCTTCTTACCGCAACAGCCAAGGCAACTGGAAGACTCTTGAAGGGGGGAGCCCCAGACTTTGACGCTACAGCATACTGGTTAGTGCAACGGTACAGAGCTGGTGTCTTGGGCAAGTTCATCCTCGATGACGTTAGTGAGGCGGCGTATCAGGCATGGTTAGACGCTGAGGAAGAACAAGGAGAGAGCAAAAATGCCGCTCGAAAGAGGATGAAGGAGGAGAGGAAACTTGCAAAGTTAAAAAAACGAAGAGACGCCGAAATGTAGCTAACGGTGAAATAGAAATGACAGCAAAGGAGCCGTTGGCGTTTTACGAGGGTGAATTTTTAGTTGTGATTCTAGCCGCGCGTGCAATATCGGCTTTTTAACACACAAACAAAAACTATATCACACTAGAGATGCTCGTCTCGGAGGAATGCGGGACGGCTTTCCGCGCTAACCAAACATAAAAATAACCAGAAGAGTGGCATAAGAATCATCATTCTCCTTTTCCCCTTTCCTCCAAACTGCACAAACATCACACACCAGAACACTAAAAGAAGCAGCGGTCCCATAACGAAAGGAGTTCCGGGTCCCCTGTAACAGATCTCCTCCAATCCATCACTCTGAGCCTCCTAATTGATATATTCATTCACATCATTGTGTTTTACTCGCTGTAATGGATCTGCCGTCTTCGGCTTCTCGTTGACCCTTAGCGGTTGCCATACCTCGCCATCCTTCGTCTTCGTCGAGGCCGGATCTAGCCGTGGAGGGGGCTTCGGCGGAGCTATCCAACTTCAGTTAGGCAAGGTTATCACTCAGCAGGATTTGCAGAAGAAAATACATTGTCTTTTGAAATATGTGAATACCAAATCCTCAGCTCCAGGCCACACGGGCGCAGGCTGGATCCCTTCGGGCTGTCGAATTGGAAATGCATAGCCAGTGATAGCGGCCACAAGGACCATGCAAAAAATTATCTGCCGTAATGCCATCTCCGATTGTCTTTTTTGTTTTCTGGTTTCGTTAACATCGAGAGAGGGCCTTTGCCGGGGGGGGTCAGGGTTTATATACAGCGGGATACCGATAGGCGAGAGGCCCTGGGCCAGGAAAAGCACCAGGGCACAGCAGCGGTCTTGATGCTAGGATGGCGTAGGCACTATCCTAGCCGTTAAGTTCGGGGGAACTACCATGGATCGGAGATAAATTTAAGAAGAAAATTTTTCATTCCAGTTTTCACAGGCAAGTGCTGACTTAACTTTATTTACCAATTTCGAAAAGCTTAGAATTTCTCAAAGATTTTTGTTTCTCTCGGAACACAATTTCCGACAACCCAATTTCCTACTTTTAGCTGTGAACCTTGCCTCTCCTGGTTAGAGAGCTACTATAATATGAAGTCCTTTAGTGGCAGCAAAGGGGAAAAAAATTAAGAATGTTGGAGAACCGACAAACTGACGACCTTTCTGAAATTGATAATATTGTAATACCCAACACCGCTAAGCGCTCCAGGCCCCGGCGGTCAGTTATCCGAGAGATGTGACATGATGACCATATCATATAATACATCAATTCCTTTTACTTCAAGCCCGCCAATGCCCGTTCCTTCCTAAAACTTCCACTCCCATAGGACCGATGGGAGGTTCAAAACGGGTATATTTATGCAGGGCTGATTGACAAGGCACCAACCCTGTGCTAATCCCCCAACACTCTAGAACCATATCAACTTGTAACAGGGACACTCGGCCGCTGGGTGGGCCTCCGTTCATTTCAACTCTCCTGTTGCTATGTTAAAAGGCTTATCTAATTTGATGGGCTTAATGCTCCCCAGATGTCCCCCTCTAGGAACTAGCTATTTCTGGCTCACTCCCTATGGTCGACTTGAATTCACGGGGGCTACCGCAGAGGCTAGGTTAGAGAGGTTATGGATTTTGTTGCCTATTTATTGCTCTCCCTAGCTAGTTTAGACCGAGCCTGTGGTAGACCAAGGCGGGCATTCTTACTAGTCATTCGCCATCACTCGTTCTTTGGGTTGGGTGGGCATTTTGGGGGTATCGCTGGACACAGGCATGTAGGGAATCTTGGGGGATGCGAAGTGTGGGTGATTAGGGTTTAAGGAGAGTAGAGGGGAAAGTAGAGGGAAAGGAGGCAAGTAGAAGAGTAAGAGGGGAAAGCGTAAGTAACAAGCTGTATGGGCAGATGCAAGAGGGTGACTGGGGTAAGATAGTATGGGGGAGATACGACGACGTTTCGTGTTAGACAGACAATTACTGTTGCAGATTGTAATACTCATATTCTCGCTTGGAAATAAAGAGCTACACGCTATGATGCTGTATTGTGAATCTTGACACTATTGCAGTACTATCAAGGTCTCCATATTACCATAGGCAATGGGAAATCATAGTTGGTGAGACAGCTCCCAAGGCAAAATCACTCTGACCATTGAGCACGGTTTATGCCACACAGGTTTTCGGTATATAATAAGGGAGCTGTATCCGGGATAACCATCGGAGACTTTGCCCCTGAGGAATCCTTAGTTTGGTGTTAGTATTTATGAGGGTTCATGTCCACTAGTTTGCACGACTACCTTTCGGAGGGAAGACTGGGATACACCGATTCGAAATCTTATGTGATCCAACTAGCAGTGCGATGTATAGTAACTTTAACATTTCAGTGATTTCCGCGCTCTAGCGAAGAGGGACCGAACGCTGCAGATCGGCCCGAGGGGCTAGTACAAGCACGAAAAAGGGTGAGAATATATATATATATAGACGACGGTTTGCTAGGCGCTCTGCTAATTTCAGAGGGATTGGGGCAGCAAGTATATCAGTGCAGCAAAGGAAAATCTGTATAATCCAAGCACAGAGGAGAGGTCACTGAGGTAAATGGCCGGATATCATCAGGTACTTGTGCTGTGATAAGTTATAATAATATTCGTACATTAGGCAACTTATGATGCTGCACCACCCACAAAGGTAGTGTGAGATGTACTGTATAGTGTAACTACTCTGGGAGGCATCATACCAAGTCACGAAGTGTAAATCGCATTATCATTTTTCGAGCCTCACCTCCTAGGCGAAGTAGTCAAGCCTTCAGGGAACAGCCCGGATCACTGCACTGGCCAGTACTGGCAACCCGCCAGTCCAGGCTCCAAGGGCGCCTAGCGGGGCCTCGTAGTCTTTCAGCATATGCAATGTAGTTAGCAGATATTGCCAATAGCTAGCAAGTATTTCAAGATGCTCATCGGCACCTGGAGATACCCACAATGGCGAAGGTGCTCTCCAAATGTCATCGGATATCTACAAATATCCTCGAAAGCCCAAAGGTATTATATCTACAGATATTTGTGGGATGCAATTTCTAAAGATATCTACTGCCGGTCCAGGTCTAGGACACCCGGATAGAAATCAAAAACATTCCGATAGGTTTAAAGCATTGTGTGGGTAGTGCAGATGCACCGCCATTTCCTATCAGTTGATATATTCCTAAAATGTAGATACATTACTCCCACATTCACAATTCCCATGTGTTTATCAAGCCATTTTCTCCAACCGCTTTTGTATCATTACAAACCTCAAATACCTAACAATCCACCTGATAGTCTCTTCCCTGCCACATGGTTCGACAAACACTCTTCATCCTTATAGCTCCACGTTGGTAACTGTTTCTTCTTTTTGATCCTGACTATCCCTGGTGAAACTTGTTTTCTTTGTAACTAACATAACACTGGTATGAAACATAAAGATAGGAAATCGCATTATCGAACGGCAAGCATTCCCCTCCTTCCTTCACTTTCCCGATCTCAACCAAGGATCACTGAGTCCCCCTCCAGCACTTGGCCGTCCCACAGGATCCGGCGACAGTAGCCCGCTAACAAATTCAAACCCATCCTCCTCCCTCACAGCCTCCCTTAATGGCTCAAGCATAGACTTAGCTTTCCCATAACAGAAATGCCAAATGAAGAATTCCTTCTGGAAGAGTATGCGTCCAGTTAGGACCTCAAACATCACACATCCTAGCGACCAGATATCCACCGCACAAGTGTACTCTGACGTTTCTAGAGAGGAATCCAACACTCCAAGGATTTCTGGCGCGGAGTATGAGCGTGTGAAGATCTGGGTGCGGAGTCTGGTGTGTTCGTTGATACACTTTGATACTCCGAAGTCGCCAAGCTTTACGCGAAGCGGGGAGAGGGAGACTACGAATATATTCTGCTCTCCCCGAGTTCAGTCAGATCTTGTCATCCCTCTGCTTCTATGATAGGTTGGGTGAATGAATAAGTACCTCGGGCTTTATATCCCGATGAGCAATCCCATTCTTGTGCATGAAATTTAAACCCTCTAAAAGCTGGCTGGACAGCCGTTTTGCCGCAGGCATCGGCCTCCGTTCACCGATGTGTCGTCTCAGGTCCCCCTTCTCAAAGTACTCCATAGCAATGTACAAATTTTCGCTATTCTCGAACTAGCCCAAAAACCGCACGAAAAACGACATCCGATGCTATCATGCTATCAGATCAAGAAACACTCTACCTAGTAGAAAAACAAGCAAGCAAGAAAACAAACAAACAGACCTTTGTCAAGAAACTCATGATAGACAACTCCCTAGTAAGGTCTAACCTAGGCGAGAACGTTCCCGTGTCAATAACTTTCACCGCCCTTACAGAATCCTTCGGGCCGTGCTCTAAGTGTACTACACTGAAGCCGCCTCTCCCGATTGTTTCCCCACATCTCCATTCTTCTTTGTGGATGGAGGGTGAGTAGATTGTGTGGCTAACGCTGGCTTCCCCGAAGTATGTTTCCAGTTGGTAGTGCTCAAATAGGCCTGCTTGTAGAGATTCCTGAGCCATGTTCTGTAGGGTGCCGGAGAGCACTTCTGGGGGGTTCGGGGGGTGGGTGCCGGTGTGGTGAGGCTAAGGGAACGTGTGGTAAGTACTCCTCCGATCGTAAAGTCTGCATCCATCCTAAACCTAGTAGAAATAAGCTCTCTGTAAGCACGCCCGAATTAAGGTCTCTTGGGCGCAAAAGCTTCCGACACTCTCCCCGGATACGGTTTCCCATCTATGTATTTTAGCTACCTGTACCGCTTCAGCTGTGTTCAATGATCAGTTATCGGTACTCTTTCTTGGGTATTATATTCTTGGTGTCTCTAGGGCCAGTCACATTTTCCCCTTAGATAAGAAAATATAGAGGCACCAATAGTCCCGTAGCAGTGTAAGGCGTCAAGATGTTCAGTACCGTAGTGTGGGGCTGTCTAGTACGGCACTTGAGGGAGTCATTTGAACCCAGAAAACATAACCCTTATCTCTATAGAGGATTGCATGGGATTAGGAGAAATAATTTTCGGGGGTATAATAACCCCCCATTACCCTTACTGCACCGAGTGATACTATATGCTCTGCTCGCGAAGAACTGCCTCGCTGCAAAAACTACAGCATCATACTACGTTGTCTAGGGTTTGTTCCAGTCAGAAGACTGGCCTCGCGCTTTACCTAGCACTGGTGCAAACTGCAGGAGAAACGTTCTATGTCGTCGGCAGGCTCATGCTATTAATGCTATTATAGCAAATACATACTATTGCATGATACTATCATGAAAAGTCTAAGAGAAAAACGTTGCCAGGAGGTCGTATTAAGACCTAGACATCCCCTTGCACAATTCCACTTGACACCTGTGAACAGTATTATCATCCTGAACCCCCTAGGTGGGCCAACAACATGCTCAATAGCATTGCTGTCCTCCTCCTCCTCCTCCCGCAGGATTTCCTCACCTTCTCCTACGACCCCTAACCCACCAACTTCCTAGTTTTGGCTTCCCCTGTAAATCACCCATATCTACGATACCCCTTTTAATGATGGCTGCCATCGCTGCCACTCCCACCAACCGGCCAAGAAAATCAGCAGCAGCAAAAGACCAAATGATAACCTATCACCCACGACAAAACTCCTCCCAAGCATCTAGTTCGTATAGTCATTAACACTTACCCGCCTTTCCCCTACTGCACTACCAACCAAGAGCTGTTGCGCGAGCAAGAGAAATACGAGAAGACCGCAACTATTTGATGGCAATAAGGCAATAATCAAACCATAGCACCAAACTCATATCTCTTCTGCTTCCAGGGTTCACTTTGTCACGTGATCTATAACTCTTGGCATGACCCGTGTTTTTAGAAACCCGATTGTTTGGCTCAGAGTGAGAGATTTGAAGGTGTACCACCGCAAGAACTACAATAGAACAATCGAACCCCACGCTAACAAGAAGTCCAGAATTCCCCGCTTCAGATAGCAGGGGGAATCCCCCCGGAAAGAAAAAAAACCGGCCTTCAGCCATCTACTATAATAATATTAAGACAAATAAAAAGGAGAATACCAGTACAACAAACCCAACTAGGAGAGGCAATTCTAGTGCCCTAGCCTGAGGCTCAATTGTCCCGGTTCTTACGGTAACTCAAGCCTGGCTAGCACATCTTTATCGTGCGATCCACATTTATAGATATTATCGCACACCCATACCGTAGACCCTTAATAGAAATGGAGTAAGGGTAGATGTGAAAAAATAAATACGTGATGTATTCCAGCTTCTATGACAGTATCTATGCATGATGGTAGCATTCAAGGTACGGCACTGTACAAGCACCTAAGCCTCGATTCCCATACCATCACCCCAGCAAAAGTCAAGAAGAGAAAAGAAGCTCCGAAACACAATGCAATTCGAAACCACCATCCCGCAAACCCCTCCCAAAAGCAAACAACGCCATCCGGTCATAATTGCCTGCTGGCATGATGCGCGCTCAAATAATTGCAATGCACAAAAAAAAGAAAAAAAAGAAAAAGACAAACCAACTTGACAAATCTCTCCCATTAGGTACACCCTAATTCTACTTGAAATACTCAAGATCTAGCCCACAAACATTCATCCTGACACGTGCCCAGCGGTCGTACAATGCCTTCCAGACCATCGCGTCATCAGGCGTCTTGGGCCTGATTCTATCCGTGATCTCCTGCCGCCAGGTAAACCAGGGCCTTGGTGCGCTCTCGTCCATGAAGCTGATGTAGTAACTCTCCTCACTGACTTTTATAGGGTCCCAGTCGTTTAGGGTATACTTGCTGTGATCGGCTGCCCTGAATTCGAAGATGTTTGTTGCGTAGGGGTGCTGAGGGAGAATCAAGCTGTGGGAGGAGAAGAGGTTGTTTATAATGGATATGGAATCGTCTTTAGGGTTTTCTAGCTGGGCTTTTTTGACTCGATTGAATGAGCGGGTGGAAGGTGTTAGGAGAAGGACTTGGCCGGAGAGGGGGCCCAGCTGCTGGACCACTTGGGGGAGCCAGTAAGATCTTGTGCCAACAATCGGAGCGGTGAGGGTATCATAGAGGAGGTGATCGAAGTTGCGGAGAGGAAGGCCTAGAGGTTCAAGGTAGAGTATCCGGTCATACCTGGTTTCCGCGAGGGCATGAAGGAGGGAGGGGCCTGCGCCGCCCACTGTTTTCCGTCAGTATGCAATTCCTTTTATGATACATCTTTTTTTTTCCGCAGATGTGAAGAATGGGAGAGGTAGCTCACGAGTTTCGCCATCCAAACCGCCTACAGCCCTCACTTTAATTTTGAACCTCTCCCCTGCGGCCTTCAACAGCCGACTCCATGTCCCCTCCTCGGTCCCGATCCAGCTCTTCGGATACAGTAATACTTTATCCGCCTGGGTTCCTAACCTTGCCAGCTCCGCCAGCACCATCAAACTATGACACACATTCTCCTTCTCCTGCACGAACTGGAAATGTGCAGCTTTCAGATTCTTTTTCGACCTCAACACCGGGATATTATTAGTTTGATCAATTAATTGAAAAGGTGGTTTTGGCTTGTGCTTCGACGATGCCGCCACAGATGGAGTAGGTACCGGCTGACTCATGGCCGCCTGAATAGCTGTGAGAGATTTTTGCTGGAGGATCCATCCGGAAATAAAGAGTAGAAAGGAAAAAAAGAATACTAACCACGCAAATATCATTAGATTCATCGTGAAAAAAACAGGGGTAAAATATACAAGAACTTACTTATTGTTGCAGCAAGTCTGAGTGGTAGCCGGCCGACCATTTTGTGTTTCTTCAAAGTAGCTCGCCGGAAGCTGATGTGGTGAAGGAAAAGGATCAGATGCAAGAGAGACTTGTGCCTGTTGTCAAGCTGCCGGAGCTTGGGGCAATAGTGGGGGAAGGTGTTTGTTTGGCGGTGTTGTCTGGCCAACGGCCGGAACTTTGTTTTTCCGTGACGCACCTCAAAGGTCCTTTGGACCAGCCAATAGTTTACGGCCAGTGTGAACACTCCAGGGTCTTGAGGGAAAAAACCAGTCGGCTGGATTTAATTTAGTCACCCTTCGAGGGCAGAAACGAAGAGCTTGATGAGAAAACGTTCCTGCATTACCAACGTCGCACTGACAGGTTTGGGTCTGCGATCTCGGGAGATGGTGAGTGGATCGTAGGACAATGCCTCTTCTCATCTCTACGTGCATTCTCTATCAGCACACCACCAGATCACACCTTACTGTCCTGTTACTAAGGATCTAGACACAAGTATCACAAGGCTGCCGATTCCAAAACCCGCACCTGGGGGAAAAAAATAACATTCTCTACGCAGAGGGCCCAGCAACCTGAAAACCGAATTCCCCATGCTCTCCGACGGCCCCGTACCGGCATAACCAGTGATGGTGACAGCTAACGGATGCCGCCGCTGCGGGGTGGGTATCATACTCGAGTAGCATGCAAGGCCAAGGATGCAGGAGCTAAACTAACTTAAGCGAAGGCTTGGCACATAGCCAATACTCGTGATGCCGGAGCGTTTTCACAAAAGGGCTACTACTCGAGTACTGCATACCACCAGAATTCGGCCCCCTTGCTTGGATCTAGGTAGTGGGCAATAGCAATTCTTCTTAGAAACATTGCAGCATTACGAGTACCGGTCGGCCGCCGTATGTGCTATGATCCATAATACCCGCCTCTCCAAGACAATCAATTCCTCATAGTCATTTCAGGAATAATTCACACCCATGATCAGCATCATCCTTTACTGATTATTGAGAGACAACAGTTCCCGCCAGTATCTGGCCAGCCATCCAGGATTAACTTTCAATTTATGAACAAGAACTAATTTCACAGAAAAGTGGGAGTTCGGCGCCTCGATTCTATTACAGTACCGGTATCTACCAGGGACTGGGTATGCTGGCGCAGTCTGACCTTGGGATCATATATCAATCTTTGGTATTCTCCAGAAAGCGGCCTCTTATAGCCTAACTGTCCACTGAATGTTGGCTTCACCTTAGAGTGCCTGTGATAGAAGCTCTCCTTCATCCAATATTTACCAAGGACTCTACCGGGTATCTATTATGGGTTAATATGCAGGGTGTGCTCATGGGCATCCGCACAGCAGCTGGAAAGCTACATTTTCCCAAGCGTTTATAACATTCAGCAACATCCTCTCCTTCCTATGATGTACTCGAGTAAGTTTCTGCAGTTGGTGATTTTTCCTATTTCTTATGCATCCTCTATATTGACCATGCCATAGGATCGAAGGTCTTACACCTACTATCCCTCCATCTCAGCTGTCACTGAGCTGGTGGCAACCCGGTGTTCTAAATGATCAATTCCCAATTGCTCCCACATATGGAATAGAACTTCAACCGGAAGAGGAATTCCATTGTAGGATTCGCATTCTGGAGTTAAATAAAGCATTATTTCCAAGATCGTTGCCTTGGGAATATACAGCTGTATTTCTGATACTGTACCCAAGACACAGTTATATCTAGATTTACCTCTTCTGTCGCCCTTGACTAACTGTTTCATCATTTAGTACAGGTCAGACACCACTTTTCACCGCCGCCGCCACTACCTCATATTCGCTACCCCTCCTGGCGTTATATATTAACATAGAGATACCGTATTTTCTCGCGTTATGTGGGTTTTCGCCAAGACAGGTCGGCGTTGCTTAAGGTTTTTGTGGGGCCAGGCATCTGAAATGGGCCCTGTGTAGGCGAAAGCCCGTGATGCAAGAAAAACGGCCACCATTTTCCCCTGAAGGCCACAGAACTGCACCACAGCCGGGTAACATTTGGTCTCATAGATTCTGAACCACCCATAACAATGAGGCAGTCTCACAGAATCTCACCATGAGGCTCTGGAAGTGAACACCTCTCCTATTTTGCGACTCCGAGTTTACCAGAGCCCCAACAACCCTCTCCCTTCTTCGCCTCCTCCACCATCACACTCCCTCTGTTTCTGACCACATCCATTCCCTTATTCTGCCATTTTTTGTTCTCTTTCTTGTACCACCAGCCACGACGTCGCTAGCGAAGTTCGTGGAATACTCAATCCGCCCGTAATGGGCCAAGACGCACCTCTCGGTTTGCTGGTATCTAGCTTCCCGAATACCTCTATTACCGTCGTTCTCTGCGGGCTTCTGGGGCTTCTTGGGGTTGGGATTTTAACTGTAAGATAACCTAATTCATTTCTCAAGGTAGTAGCAGTGTCTTAGGGAGGTTAATTGAGCTCCTGGATATGTTTAGTCTTACATCCTCATCTTACTTGTCGCGCATACTCCCCGTCGCGAGACAAACTCAGAAAGAACTTACCGGACCATCACCAAGGACGGGAAAACCACGTCGGCACTTCCCTTGCCAGATACATATTCGAGTGAGAAAGCAGAGGTTACCCTCTCAGTAGTGGTTCCCGCATTCAATGAATCAGAACGGTTGCCTGTTATGTTAGCTGAAGCTGTAACCTTCCTTCATGGCGAATACGGCCGAGACGAGAAGAAAACCAACGGGGGCGCAAATAGTAACGGTGTCGCCACCGGCTGGGAAATTCTCATTGTGGATGATGGCTCCACCGACTCTACCGCCAATGTTGCTCTCAACTGGACCCGCTCGCGAATTCGCACTGGAGAGTTCACAGAAGGAGACATCCGGGTATGCGTGCTCGAGAAGAACCGTGGCAAAGGCGGCGCTGTAGCTCATGGAATGCGACATGTTCGTGGAGAGTACGCTATATTCGCGGACGCTGACGGGGCTAGCAAGTTTAGCGATGTAAAGTCCCTGTTGCAAGAATTGCGCAGCGTGGAAGACGATGGTTTCGGCATTGCAGTTGGCAGTAGAGCTCACATGGTCACTACGGATGCTGTTGTAAAAGTAAACCCTCCCATTTCATCTAATTACAATCAAAAGCATAGAACAATCCCTAACCCTCGCTCTCCAGCGTTCATTCATCCGTAATCTTCTCATGCACTCGTTCCATACGCTCCTCAAGACGCTCGGCATCAGACATATCAACGACACACAGTGCGGGTTCAAACTCTTCTCTAGAGCGGCGATCAAGGACATATTCCCATCCATGCACACAGAGGGGTGGATCTTCGATATTGAGATCTTATTGCTGGCGGAGTACTTGAGTGTCCCTGTGGTGGAGGTTCCGATCACATGGCACGAAGTTACTGGGACGAAGATGCGGTTAGTTCAGGACTCTATCCGTATGGCCTGGGATTTGGGTGTTGTCAGGCTGGGGTATATTTGGGGGGTTTACAGAGTTGGTCTTGGGGGTCCTTCAAAAAAGAGGCGTTAACCGGTGGGGGATTTGGTCTATACGCGTTTCTTTTGTCGCCAGCTGTATAGTTGACTTGGGCTGCCAAAGTCAATATTCCGGCCTGAGCATGGAATGTCTGCATGTTATCTAGGCCAACCTAAGAGGGTATGCTAATATCAAGTATGATATTACATGGAATGCTGTCGCTTGGTTATGATACATCTTTTTGTCTCTGGATGTCCTAGGCCCTGGCCTCCCAACCTAACCCATAGCCCGCTCGAGCAGTGCAAAACGCAGGGTATCAATTAGTTCTACTATAACTACTGAAATATATCATTACCCTCTAGCTACGCTACTGTATCATAGCTACCCAACCATAAAATTTTAAACCTCCTACATCAGGCCCCCTGAGGAGCAGAGTAAAAAGTTTCATCTCCCTTCTTCTTCCTATACTTTACAACCTCAGAATCCATAACCGGCCCCATGAACAACCAAACCACATTGATAATCCACGCAAATATTGTGTCCCAAACCCAATTCCCCCTAGGGCTGGCTCCCCAGCTCGCCGCCCTCAGCGTCTCTCCCATAAAGCTACTAACAGCCAAAGCATGTCCCTTCTCCAGCCTCTTAACACACTGCTTCGCAACCTCATCTGGCGACTGCCCCTCGTCGTTGCCCTCGAGAATTTTGGTGATCTCTGGCTTCGTCAGCTGCTCGGTCTCAAAACCCGGGGAGTAGATGGTGCCTGGAAAGCAAGCGTGTACGGCAATGTTGTACAGGTGGCATTCCTGGCGGAGACCATCGGCGAGGGAGCGGATCGCGGCCTTCGAGGGGCTGTAGGCGTTGTATCCGGCTAGTGGGTAGAAGGCCGTTACAGAGGATGTGAAGATTAGGTGGCGTTTGGGGGATTGCGGTGGGAGAGGGGATTGGGTCATGATATTTAAAGCAGCCTAGGTGGGCTTTAGTCTCCATATATCTAATAGGGGGGCAGCGGGTGGAGTGAAGGGGGAGTCACGTGTGCAACCCAGAGAACCGATAGGTAGTTTGTTTGGACTTGTTTTTCGAGCAATTGTACGTCTTGGTCTTTGAAGAAGCCTGGGAACGCTTCTCCTACGTGCCGAAGCTGCGTTAGTCTTGTCCTTTCGTTTCAAAGGAGCAATGTCGCGAGATCAAACCTGCACAAGTCCAAACGATATCTGGTACCCCACCCCAAGTTCTAATCTCCTCCAGAGCCCTCCGAGCCTCACTAGCACCCGTCAAATCCGCGCTCACTGCGATAAATCTTTGCTCTTCTTTAGCCGCCGATGCCTAATACTTCATCAACAATCCACTTCACCAGAGCAGAACCAAAAGAAAGGGAGCACGGCACCCGAATCTCACCAACGGCCCTATCCAATTTCTCCTTATTCCTCGCAATAATCGCTACATTCGCACCCTTCGAAGCTAATAGCTTTGCGACGGACAAACCCATGCCCTGAGATCCCCCGGTTACCACAACGAGCTATATCACATCCTCTATTAGCTAAAGTTGCACACCGGTGGATGGAAAGGGGGAGGAACGTACACGGCCCTCGACGGGTAGCTTGTTACTGCTGAATAGCGGCATGATAAACGGGTATATTATCGGAATTGCTGCTGTTAAGGCGATGGTCGATGCCGTTTGTGAGAGCGATGGCATTGTAGGCTGTAAAGGGGAATATGTATTGTCGTCGACTTGTTCAGGCAAACTGATTAGTATATTGGGCGGATTTTGGTTGGGGTCGGTCCGTAGTGAGCTAAAGGGCATCCGGATAAAAGAGATTCATGAAATAGATTACGGTAAGTATTTCGATTAACTATCCTGAGTTGAAAGCATACAACTTTATCATAAAAAAGAGTGTTCAATGATTGAAGCTATGTATTTAAGTCGCTAATGCTGTAACTTATTCGCGTAAATGTTCACACCGCCATGTCACGTGGTTACTTGGTGGTGAGCGAGATATTATTACCCTAACCCTGAGGCTCCTTATGTGCGGCAATTGCCGTTAAATTCTTATCGTGGCCCTCCTGTCTCCCTTCCCTCTCCCTTCTTTCTTCTAGCCCTCACAGTCATTAACACCACCACCCTCACTACGACTCACAATAGTGCCATCCGCATTACCGACTATGCCACTACCACCCATAGACACTATCCTCCAGAACTTCTCTACAAACTACTCACTGCATATCCGTCCAACATACCTGCAAACTTTGCTCTCCTCCCTCTCCTCTCAACGTCAGATCCCCACTGGGCCTGCCCTCTTTGGCTGGCTCAAGTTCCGCATACTGTCCTCCGATATTACGGAGTCTTTGCAACCGCATGCAAACCTCTGCTTTCCGGTAAATATTACCGATGGAGATGTTCAGAGTACTGTCCTCCCTGGCCCTATCGCGGTGCAGGTTACAGGGATAGAGGATATGGGGACTTCTAAAATCAACCAGATCGATCGGATTGAGATGGGCGAAAGGGGTGAATTCATGAAGGGTAAAGAAGTCATAAGACTAGTCCCTGAAGAGGAGGGGGGTGATGGCGGCGAAGGCGGACCCGTTGGGAGGTCTATGGTAGTTACTGCGAAAACTGGCCCTCATAAGCTCCTTATGGAGGACGCCGGGGGCAGGGGGGTCTATGGAATTGAGCTTCACGATGTGCAAGGGATTCAGGTTGATATGCCAATGGGGACCAAGGTTCTTGCTATAAAATCCCTTTGCCCTTATGCTTTATCATATTAACGATTCTGGTAGATGGTCCTGAAAAACGTCACCGTCGCCAGAGGAGTACTGCTCCTCACCCCCGCCAACACTCTTGTACTTGGTGGGAAAGTTGAGGCGCTCAATCAGCAATACCTAGCGAACAGAAAACAACTGCTACACTCTGCCCTCGAAAAATTAAAATCGCAATCATGAGCAATCACCCACCCTCATCATTCTCCACATGTCATCACGTGCTATCACTCACAATCCCAAATACTGTACGGTGAGGGCCTAAAACACCAATTTCGCTAAGGCCCCGACGATTACGTTCTGGCGATAAAACAAGGCTGGAGGCGGTCTTACCGAGAGCAACTCGGCTATCGCCACTCTGTAACGTTTTCGACCCCTATGATGAAAAACAAAACAAAAAGAAGCAGGATAAAATCTGTGCTTATGACTTGATGCACTCTGCTATCCTGGGAGTGAGTTTCGCAGGGTGGTGCCGGCGGACATGTCGTTCGTTCTCAGAGGATTGCATATTTGTGTAACTGTTAAGCGCGGTGAGACCAGAATCAGAAAACATCTGCCACTCGGAGGAGATACCGTAGCTGGGAGGACGTTGAGTGCGCAGTTGCGGCTGCGGAGCGTGTCTTAGTCAGTTACACGTCACTTCGCACCCCCCCCCTTTTTCTGCACTTGATTCGAGCATCACTGTCCCGATTCGACACAATCCTTGCTTATTCAATGCACCAACCACCCTGCCCAAGCACTCGCGCTTGGGGTTGGCTACAAGTACCGTACTAGCACGAGTACTAGCATGGAGCAAAAAGTGATCGGAAAAAATGTGGTTGGTGCAACACCACTTTTTTTCCGATCACTTACCCTCACACCCAAGTACAAGTACATGGCCCAAGATATATTGTACCGTCCAGTTGGATGCTCTAGTGCTTGTACTCGTTCCAGAAAGGACTCTCTGAACACAAATTAACAAAGATGAATGGCCAACCACTATCCGTGCGTATCTGTGTGCAGAAGAAACAGCTCGAATACCAGAACACGAAAATAAAAATAAAAATGGATGGCCAATTGTCTGTGCGTATCTAAGCACTAAGACTAAGTTCAAACTCAAATCACAATTTATACCTTACCTATAACAAGCACTCGGGTACTGGCATTGATACCATACCAAAACTTTAACTGGCGCTTTTCACGGGGATCAAGAACCCATCGCAAAACTATTCCTTCGATAGATTATTGCGACTTTAGAGACTCTTGAGGAATGAGGAAAGGGTTGGGAAAAGTCCTTTCTGTTCCGGGCCTGTCTTAGGCCATATCATGATGGCATTATGGCTAGATTAAGCAGCAACCGCTGGATGTGCCATTGGTTTTCGTCAGCTGTTGGTTTTTGGGGAAGACAAAAAAGGCTCTTCAGCTACCGTACTGTACTAGTACAATCGCCCCATAATGCTGTAGGAAGGCTTCGGGCACAGTCTTTTATGGGGTCTTGACGAATATCAGCGGGTGACGACAAGGGGTATTCGGCCAGTAAAAAATCAAATTCGTCAGAGTAGGGTAACAAAAAATGCCTGCTGATCCCTGTTCGTCACCCGCTGATATCCCTCGGGACCCAATGAGAAACTGTAATAAAAGTGGTATTCCGTGCGAGACTCTTTGGTTCGAAACTCATGCTCTCATAGGCAGGCCATAAGTACACTAAATTATTCTTTGTTATTGATAACGGGAGTGTGGCTGTGTGGGCAAAGGCGAGACAGGCGGTCTACCCCCTTCTCATTTTCCACTGACATGTTTTGAGGTTGGCTGTCGTGGCATGTTTCCTATCATCGAGCTCATGGCCGTGAGATCTGATATTGTCCCAAAACCCTACAACAGCCATCGGTCTCTCATGTGAGGGACGGGGTGTTTGGTTACGGAGTACCGTAGGAGCCCTGTGCATAAAAAGCATCAGGAAATCTTGGGGGCTTGGTTTTTGTGCAGTCTAGGTTCCAATGCAAGAAGCAATACCAGCACTCGCAGTGTCGAAGTGTTTTTAAAAAGCACTGCTATTGCATCCCACCCTCATTCGAGAAAAAGTGCCAAATTTTGGCAATATGCAACAGCAGGCCCTTTTAAAAACGCCCCGACATTCTACCAGTCCTCCAGAACCGAACCGATAATAATAATAGCAGTAATGGACAGTACATTTGTAATGCCGTTACCACTTGAAAACGGACTGTTATTGCATAGCTAGAACCTTAGAATTTTGGTGGCATGCAAGAGTAGTTTGTTTTGAAAATGTCAACATTACGAGTAAATGTGATATGCTACCGGTATCCGAGCGGATGAGAAAAGGTGCCTACGCAGGCCAAGCATACGAACAACCAACATCCATCTTCACAGACCGGTGCTCGTGCTGTACCGTAGTGCCGCACTATCGCTTCCTACAAGGCAGGTTCCGTGGCACTGTGCTTCGGTAGCCTATGTACCAATACGTCATCACAACACTGGTGCAGTGCTAGTACTATCCCTTGGCGTGCCTGAAACAGCCAAATTTGTAGCCAGGATGCTAAGGCCATATTTAGCCCCAGAATGCCAGACTTGGTCAGAAAACACGATTTTCAGCCTTTTTACTACCCAAATTACTCAGCGCTCTTGCCAGGTTAAATGTTCTCAGCAAATAAAAAAGCCTAGGGTGCCTGGCTACAAATTGACCGTTTCAGTGATAGCAGAGTGCTAGAACCCGAACAGCCCCCACCCCACCCACGACGACGAAACTAGGCTGGTGACGAATAGGGCTCCGTTGAAAGTAACATTTTGTCACCCTAACCCTGGCAGCTTCCTCTTTGGCCCACGAAATACCGCTGTTGGTTACCCGCCCAGTTTCGCCGTGGGTGTGGTTAAGACTATACGAGTACTAGTATGTACTAGGATGTGGACGTGGGTGATCGGACAGACAGGGATTAAAAGTATATGAAGATACATAGATATTTAATCCCTGTCTGTCCGATCACCCACGTCTATACCCTAGTAAGGATATCGGAGTTCCGTCGTATCCCTAGACAGCGACGAGTTCGCCATCGAAGACATCCATCTTGGGGGGGATGAAGCCCCACTTCACCTACCATTCTTCTTATTCTTCTACTTCTTTCCAAAACAACCGCGGTGAAGCCCCGACCCCAGGCAGCCAGTTTGTTAGCTAGGCAGCAAAAGCAAGCCAACCCCCCCCCACATATTGATATCTCAACCCGCAAGCATATCAGCCGCAGCCCATCGAACCTTACTTTCATGCCAGGATAGCCATACATTGCCTATCATACCTCCTAAGCGCGGTGCGAAAAGGAAAAGAAGAAGGAAAAAAAAGACGCCTCCGGCGATGAATACTCGAGCACCCTATCATCCTGTACGTACAACTATCACAATAACAGCACATCTCTGCTCGAGCAAAGATAACCGCATCAACTCGTCGAATTGGATAGCTCCGTGGCGAAGTCCGATCTCCTCGAGCGGACGGATTTGTCGTCGATCGTAGGTGACAAGTAATAGGGGCCTTAAGGCTACTAGATAATTGTTGAAACCGACCTTTCTCATTCCTTTTGCCATCCGGTGGGTCGTATTATTATATCTAGCAATAAGAATTTTAAAAAAAGACGACCTATCGCTACATAACCATCCAACCAGAGAAGCCAAATAAGAGGGAAAAACCTTGTGTCATTTTTTTGCTACTTCATGTAAGATACGAGCACCAGGCTTCTAATCGTTGATTTTGTCTTAGAACGGAGATTACAGCAGAGAGGTGGAACCCCACTTCGGCCAATCCGAATCACTGTTAGTCACTCGGGCTGATGATCATCAGTAATCACCATCACCAATATCATCACGATGGCCATAGTCTCACCCCCGGTTGTATTACCCCCGTATTGAATTATGTATATCCACGTATGCAGATGGGGTATCTTGAGATCTGGCAGAGTCCGTCATCTCCGTCAGCCCGGTAAATATCCGGACTCGGAGTCAGAAAAAGTCCCCGGATGAATTAGTATATTTTCCTGGTACTGTGCAAGACCAGCAAGCTGTTAGGACGAACCTGTATGGCTGGATCTCATTAACCGGTATAGTCCCGGTCACCGGTACTCAAGTAACCGGGGTAGTTTCTTCATTCCTCCCATGAAAAACAAAAAAGCACCCCCCAAATTTGAAGCCCCGCTGCCGGTCCTCATCCAAAATATGACATGCATCTACCTTGGAGAGTGAAAATCTCTACTACCTGGGATATAACTCCACCAGTAGTCTCTCTCAAACCTACCTACAAAAAGCACAACTACGGTAGCTGGGAGAAATTGTCAGGATTTGAGATTGCGAACCTCGCACCAGGGAGGGGGCGTCGTGGGGCTAGATGCAACATCAAAACTGCCCTTACCAGGGAAAACAAAGGATGAACTGCAAGGTATCCAAAAATACGAGTCGCGAGTTTGTGATACACATGGGTTTCTCTCCCCCGTATATCCTGTGAATCCTTGTTTTTTGGCTTCGGATACGGGTATTTCTCTCCTTCCATGGGACAGCCAGGTCAAGTAACTATGATATGTAAATTGCTGATCAATTATGCAACAGAACTGGGCGGGGATGCCAAGTCTGCTTATGTAATTTTGCCAAATTGTGGTTCTTCACCAATCGCTCATAGTCTATCGTATTCGTTAAAAACCCGCCGGACTAGAACTAAGCTTGTCTTGGGTCAATGACCTGCAGTGGTTTCTGCGCAGAGGGTCATGTGATTCCAGCACTGGGTTCAGGAAAGTACGGTAAGTTACCGGTGAAGTAAGGTACGGTACTCAGGGGTAACCATGCTCCCGGGTGCACTTCCGAAACGGGCAGGGTATCTGCGTGTTGGAGCTAGTGCGAATTAGGAAATTCGAGTGATCCTTCATGATCAAGGTCTAATTCTAGGCCCAGAAGGCCAAAAAAAAAAGTCTGGGCATAACTTTTTTTCTGCTCCCTGCCCATATTATCGTTGCCTTCCTGCAAACAGGCCAGGCTCAGGGACATGCTAGTCTGATTTTACCACTGCTTGCATTCATAATTTACTATCTATCATACCTAGCTTATCGAGAAGTATGTGTGCTGTTGTTGCTGCCACCGGGATATCGTATGTGAAGTGAAACCAGGTCGGTCGCGATATGCATAGGGGGGGTGGGTTACCCGGACCAAAAATAAGGCAGCCCCCGACTTGCCCCTACTATTCTCGTACACCCGGGCACATCCTGGACGCCCCGCCCCCACGGGCTGTGGGGTTAAAAAGCACGGTCATTTGATTGACGGACCGGTGGGGCTTATGAGCTTATGCCCGCGCCGGAGCGGCCCGGGAAGATCGTTAGATCATGTGATAGTGGGTGGCGTGGAAGGGTGCCTGGTGCATACCGTACTCGAGTAGTCCGAGTAAGGCTGGGGAGGTGGGGGTGGGAAGGTCTCATGGCCTTGCAGTGACCACTGTGGGTGTGGGGCGAACTGGCTGGCTGCCCGAGGCCCGTGGCTGACGACTCCGGGGCAGTACAGTGAGACTGGTTGTTTCTGGCACGGCTTTTACCTGGGTTTGTTGTTGGTGGGGGCCGTGGCCGGGTTTTATCGTGCTCTGAGATGTGTAATTGTATTCCGGGTGTTATGGATAGGTTCATGATGGGTTGGTAATGGCCGGCTATTGGGGTTGTCGCACTGGTATGCGATTAGATTTTTGATATGCTGGCCTCACGGATTCGCGGGGGAGAAAAGTTTTCTATTAGATATATATCGCTTCTACGTGACCGCCATTTCATCCGCCGTTTGTTTCCCGCATAATACATCTTCCTAATGCAGCAACTCTGTCCTGCCATTCCCCATCGTACCAGTGTAGAGTTTCCAAAAAGATAGAGGCACAAGAGAAACTAATACTAGAAGAAGGAAAGAAGAGAAAGGTAATATAAAAGAGTTATTAAATCAATGCAATAAGAAAGTAAGCCAGAAAAAAAGTAATGAATACTCCTAAACCACTTTTTCGTCTTATCATAATCATCATAGAGAAAAAGACATCAATCATGATCTTCATGGACCTTCCCAATCGACTAAAACAATCGTTCATCACGGGTAAGTCTGATTCTATTTCCTGCCAGCATTCTCACGGGCAGCCTCCTCCAACCTCCTTCTTCGGAATTCCAACTGTTCTGGAAAGTTCCCACTGAGAGGTGAGGTAGGAGCAGTATCGGAGCCCGCATCACAAATGTTTTTCCCACCACTACGGGACGTGACGCTGAACATCTGATCGGTTTCGGCATCGGTAGAATTTACCTAATCAGAGTTGCCGAAGTCAGTAAAGCAGTCAGGTGGCTAAATGCTTTGTTTTTTTCACATGTCAGATATTTTTTATGCATACCCAAGAAAAGAGATCTTTCGCGACAAGGCCCCGAACTAACTCCCTTTCTACCATCTCATCATGACCATCACCATCATCGCAGTCAATGTCCATGGGGTCCTGGTCCCACTCAGCAGTGTTCCTCCTCCCCCGTGATTGGCCTTGCGAGTCCCACTGGGGCGGTGGAGGCGGGGGCGGCGCAGATCCAGGGACCACCCACAGGACACCACCCGATCGCTGCCTCTCGCGGTTTGGCGAGTACGATGCCATTCCTAGCGCGGCGGAGGCAGCGGACAGCGAGAGTGACAGATCCGCGTTGTGAGGTATCAGTGCGGGGCGGCGACCGCGACTAGCTAGCGATTGTGGGGGAGGCGAGGCAGGAGTCTGGGACACGGCGGCCATTGGTGATTGTGCGATGAAGGCGGTTAGAGATTCGAAGGAGGGGTGTGTGCCTGGCCAGGAGATTGAAGTGAGGGAAGTGCAGGGGGATGGATTTGGTGACTCTCAGAAGTTTGTGTTGTCGATGGAGGTTGGTAGTGTGTCTAGTGAGGGGAACGGGCAGCTGCTGCTAGCGCTCGTGGTTGGTCAATTTTGTGATACAGGGAACAAGAAAGATGAACAAAAGTGAGATGAAAACAAGGATTTGAAAGCTGAAAGAGGGGGTATACGATATTGAAATCCTTCCAAATTCTCACTTGATAGATAAGTCAATGATGGTTTGTATCGCGATTTCGTGATAGGGAGGAAGAAAGTTTACAAAAAAATGCGGAGAATGAAGAGTAAAAACAATAACAGACAGGCAGACAAACATCCTCCGTTCCCCCCCCAACAACAACAGCCAAAACAAACCTCCAAAGATGGACGCGTTAAAATCGCGTCAAAACACATTTAGTGAGTGTAACTTAAGTTGAACCATAAATTTGTTATAAAATATAATCATCTGCCCGTGTTCGAGCCGCAATTTAATTTCTTTCGGGCATGAGGCGCCCGGGGACAGCCAGGAGACAGTGTGTCCTTGGGCCTGGAAAATATAGGGTGCGCAGGATTCTCTTTTGTCTCGGGGGGTTTGGGCCCGAACTCATGAACCAGAACTGGGACATGCCCATCATCACCCATGCGGGCATTTTCATGCCTAATTGAATCCGCCCCAGATCCGCCAGGATATCATTGTGCCCGAGTGCTCACATGAGGTTCCGCCACCCCTGTGCGGGTGCTTCATGGTGATTAAACACTCTTGCCAGTTCTGCTCCTGGAAACCCTCCATAATTCCCTCTCAGGTTTTAAGAGAGGGTCTTAAATGTGGTAGTGCCAGAGATGATAAGAGCTACTAAGCCGAGAAGAGCATGAGTCGAGCGTCGTCGATAGGGAGCTGAGCCAAAGGGCGTACATGCAGCTTGGAGTGGTGGGAATGGAGAACCCTTAAGAGACTTGAACAGCATCGTCGGGCACCTCTCAATCCTGGGGGATCATGTCTAACGAGCCCGGATTATTCCTCTCACCGTGCCCGAGTATCTCTCTAGCATCGCCCTGAACACATTTTCGAACATTGTCTTTCACAGGCGTAATTTCAGCGACCTGCTGTCTGATACGAGAACCCTGTCCCACTAGGATGGGATTCGTTTTCACAGGCAAGCCACGACTCAAATCCGCAACACAATCGCACTCGTTATCCCGGATCCCGATGATATGGATACCTCTCTATCTCATATGAACCCCTAAGAGTTCTGAATCCCTTTATTGTACCAAAACCTGTCTTGTCGCTCTGGACCACACGCTGTACCGGACAGATTCTCCGGGTCTCGGCCGTCCGTGGTCTCGGGGCCGGCCTCCCATGGTCGGGTCCGGCACTCGGATGTCTAGAGTTTGCCTCTTTGGGCAAGGAGAGCGGCCTTTTCAGCCCTCCGCTTAGATGATTGCCTGTAACACACAACATACTATACTAGGAGAGGCAACTCCAACGTCCGACAGTAGTGCCAGGTCTGATTATTCCAGTTTTTATGGGTTATGATTGGTGAGCTACTTAGGTGTGGGCGGAGGAATGAAATTGGCCTCACTTTTTCTTTAGCACAGGCATTTGTCAGATTTTTGAGTAAAAGGAAAAGAGAATGTTCCCATGATGCCATCCAAATGGAGAGCTCCTTTAGTTTGAGTTTGGGGACCTGCCCAGACAGAGCCCCAGCCCCCAGACAGAGCCCCAGCCCCCAGGAGCTCCGAAGGAATTGGTGTCCTCGTAAGTGTTGAAATTCCACGAGAATTTCTCCCCCCCTTCTAGGCATGAGGCTCCCGAGTAAGGGGAAATTGCTAAGACCGCACCAGAATCTCAAGCAGGAGGCACAGCTCTTCGAGCGATTGAGACCCCCCAAAGCTAACATGCAGAAAAGCCTTCATTGTGCTGTCAGGAGCAAGTTTTCTGTTCCCTCTGCCCTCGGCTACCAGTATTCTGGCACTTCCTAATTCTTGGGGCATACGCGAATGCTAGCGTTCCGACGTTTTGCACGATATACGTTTCCTCTCTATAGCCGAGAACCCTTCTCACCGTTGTGAAGTTACGGCGTCCTATTAGATCTCAACACGATACCGAGCGCACATGTCATACATAGCACGGGGTTGTGCAGCAGCCCGCAACCGTCAACCTGATACGAGTGTCCAGGAAAAGCTTCGCTCGAAGAGATGATATGGTTTCAGATACAGATATGCATAAAAAGGCCTTGTGGCAAGTGCCGAATGTTCTGAGTGTTTGGAGTAGAGCCCTCGGAGTGCGGTGGTACTCGAGTGGCTGTGCATATTGGACTTGCATGCCTGGTTCTTGTATGGGCTTCACACGCTTCTCTCCTTCTCCGCTGTCTTCACTAACCTCGGATATACTAGAGTTCGTGAAAGCTGCAGATACCGGTAATCAGCCTGACTGGTAGCCTAGCCCGATGGAAAGTCAGGGAACATTATTTCCCCACTATCGAGGCTTCGAAGAGGGGAAGTTGAACCTTATTTCCGACTATCGGGGACCCAGAGGAAGAAGGTCGATCTTGCACAACTATGCAAGGTAAGTCGGAAGCCTTCTAGAGCCCCCCGTACTTTGTTAAACCACCAGAGATTGCATGGCCGCGAATCGTATGATAGTTCTGTTTGCGTATTCTTTTGCAAGGTTGACGGAATCATAGACGTAATTACAACGATGCATGCTGGTATGAGAGCCATCTTGCCGTTCATTTCACCATGTACCGAGAACTTCGCACAGCTTTCGCCCCTGCGTGAGGCCCTGGAATTCTGAATGACTGAGAACCTGCCGTACGGCAGATACTATCGCCCCACGGACACACTTGCTCTCCCTTTTGCCATCCGATAAGTTAGTGCCGCCTGCGTTCAGCAAGCTGCTGTCCTAGACCTTCTAAACGCATCAAGCAGCGAAATCCCTACTCATCGTGCATACCTATAGCAGAACACACCCGTCTGCGTTTATATACTATGACTCACCATCTGAAAACGGATCATACAGGCACCGGTTTCCTGTAACGCAAATATGACTCCCCATATACACCACGCGAAGGCCACCAGTTATCCTGACATAATGTTTCGCGATGGGTTCATGTCAAGTAGTGATCTCTCATATGGCGATCAATTGTTTTCAGGGGTTAGGGCAAATTCCCGGCCCGCTCACCTTGCACCTGGCGTGCGAGCCCTACTAACGAGGCCCTGCGCGCAAAAATTGCACTCCTGCTGGTTGGTTGGTTCAGGCGCTTATTCCAGTACCCCCGTGCATACGGCAGTATTGTAGCCTTAAACTATCGCGGACCGACCAGCCCAACCATGCTCAGAGCCTGGGGGGTTCGCTGTTTGGCGCTCATAGGCCTATGCGTGAGAGAGAGAATGCAAGGGGTGTTCTCGCGCGGTCGATAGGAGGAGCTTGTTGGCCTCAATTGATTATAAGCGAGGTCCAGACGTGGGTTTCCTTAGTTTTGCAGGAGTATTTGTATCTATAGTTCGGCTGGTGCGCAGGGGCATTATAACTAGGTGTGATATCACTAGGCTGTGGTTGTTCGTCTTGTAATGTCGTGTACCGAATAGCGGTGCCACCGGTAATATAGACATCACTGGCAGACCCCCTATTGGAATATCTTTATGCCGGTAACGTCTCATACCGGTTGGTATCCTTCCCTTGTATAGTCTTGTTGCTGTATGGCAGGTTCTAACCTGCATGTTCATCGGGGCCTCCTGGCCCACGGCCCTCTCCAACTACTCTGAGGTTGGCACAGCATGTACTGGGTAGCTTCAAGAACACCCCCTTCAACGATCATTGACCCTCTGTTTAACCATCAACCCTTACAATCGCCTTGCCTAGTAGCCGACTATGTGTATTATTACTCCTGTTAGCCAGCAACGCCCCTCTCCCCTTGCATCCGAAGCATTAGGCAGTGATAGAGTCTTAGCGCTCTGTGGTCTTGGGTAACGTTGTGAAATGGGGAACCTCCGAGGATAACCTAAGGGCCCGAGTCATATGGAGAAAGCCTAACAAATATTTGCCTACGCTAGACTGCATGTTTGCTAGAGCCCCCTTTGGGATCTCGTGGTCAGTTTTTTGTTTCCTTGCTTGAAGGGGGGGGAATGGGGGTGCTAAGAAAAAAAAAATGGCCACGATACCGCTACCGGAACTGTAGTCGATCTCATGACACAACTGGAACACAACCAGCAACTCATGCCCAAGTGTCAGAGGGGGGGGGGAATCGAGTGCCTACTCTTCGACATGCCCAACTCAGTCCATGAATCTCACATGTGGGCGTAATTCGGGATCTATCACTAACACCGAATGTCCTGAAAGCCTTCTTCTTCTTAGCTAACACCCGATAGACTATCGGAGAAAATCTCCTAATGTAGAGGATGGCCAAAAAGGGGAATTATCCAGCCGCTATGGCAGGTGGTCCCATTTACCCTTTTTGTCATCCGTCCTGAATAGGGATAGTCTGGAAGCTGTTGCCTTGATGAGACATTGGAGGTGCGAAGCCGCGGCACAAGCGGTATCTAAAAAGGGGATGGTGGGCTTGCTTACAAGGAAGCTTTCCCCCCACCCAACGAAGCCATGTTCGTTGGATGAATGATCCCCCATTTTCTAAACCATACCTGTGTTCGCATAAAAAAACTTTTGTACCAAAGTGTACCGCATTGTGTGCAGCGTGTGATATCTGTTCCAAGTATTGTCGGTCCCTTCTCCGCCTTGCTCGCTCTCTTAGCCCAAGCTACAGCGCTGTGATGGGCGTAGCAAGGAAGGAAGGGGTTCCCAGTCTGCAGAAACCATCCCCAGACCCCTTTCGTGTGAGGCGCCGTGATAGTGGAGGGTCCTGTGCCCGGCGTTGTGTCTCTAGTGAGCACGGATAGTCTTGACTTTTGAGGACGAAAGTAAGGACCGCTCGGAGCTTCTAGCGACGAGGAAAATTGAACTGCGCATTAGCTGATACTGAACACAGGAAGGGGGTTCACTTCATGTTCAATCGGAATACGGCGTAGTGGCGGCCTTGGTGGTGTATTGTAGAACCCCCTGCATCAATCCAGCCTTCAAATTGGTATAGGCATGATGAATGAGGTAAAGGAAGGAAGGAAGGCACGCACGCACGGCGAGAGTAATATCATGAAGAAAAAGAGAGAGGCACTCGGCCATAGGAGATCAACTGTCCTGCTGCACACTACGTCGTTGACCTCCCCTCCAGGGCCCCTGCGAGAAAAGGTAGTCACAACGCTCTCTATATCATAGAAACGAACAGATTCAAGAATCCAAGTGCCGAAATATTGGCTTCAGAGGGGGATACTGACCCGAACTCCTTCATAGCGCGCTAGCTAAGGAGTTCTCAGCAGTTCTCGATACTTCCTGTAAGTACCATGTGTAACACGACTGCGCACATAGTAAATACTGTACAGTCCCAATCTCACATCACAACAAAAATCCCCTACATTCTTCGACTTACAGCTAACTTACACTCGTGCGCTACTCAGTTACCCCCATCCTGGCAGGTGGCAGATAGGTACCGGTATAGCTAGGATAAAATATATGATGCTGAATTACCCCCACTCCACTCTGTTCGACCCGCCTAGCCAACCAAGTACGATACTTGTACCGCATGCGGACCGCTCTCATCTCGTCTAGTATGGTAATGGTAATGATTGTACCACGTTAGATTCTCCATCTAGTCTGACAAGCTGTAAGTCTAGCGAACAAGACCCAAGATTCCGGGATGTGAGCGCTACTTGTCTTTACTCGAGTAGAGAGGACAGCTCTCCGGACCATTCCACGCAGTCAGGCCACCAACCGGAGAGACCCGAGAGCCGGTGCTGTCTACTGTGCATGGCTTGCGGTTTCTGGAAGCTAGTACTTTGATGATTCCGGCGCAAACCCCACGAAACCCCCTCGCCATTGGATAATTTCCATCAGGCGCTTGAAGGCTTTTGGAAAGACATTTCTGAGCTGGTGATACTGCGATTACCCCCTTCAGCCTCCCCTTTCTTGGGCACCTATTTCCAGAAATTAGAGTAGTCCGGGTGATCCCTTCAATCGCGTTCAAATATACAGTCTATAATCATCAGGCCGTTGGGGGTAGTTAAGCCCGAGTGACGTTCTGTGATTGACATTCTATGACTGCTCGGGTATGCAACCCTACCAAGTGCACAGATCCTCATTAAAAACACGCGCACTAGATTCCTGGCCGCACGCTTGGCAAGCCTCCATGTACTAATACAGGCTGAGATACGATTTGCCGGCACCTAGCCGACTGAAACTCTGCTACTGCTGGACTAATAATACCGGTATGCATTGCCACCACAACAATTCGCATATTGGCAGCTCTGAACTACATCCCTCAACAACTGCACCCCCCCGCCCCGGCGGGCGCTGGATGCCGTAGATCGATGGAAAGAAAAATACGATAAATTAATTAGATAAATTGAGTACAAGCGAGTAAATGAGGGAGAAAAAAACAAAAAAAGACGCAGAGAAGGCTAAAACTCTTTTATAATACCTGGACTGTAAGAGTCGTCAGAGCAGCGATTCCTACGATGTGTTGCAGACGGAGGGAGTTACACTGCGGGGACATTTGGCAAAGGAATTATCGATGCACAATAAAATACCCCAGCAGCGAGGTTTTTCCACAGAAGCGATCGATGATTGGTCTCCAGGATGATGCAGATCCAAAGTACTATTCGCAGACTACTGGGATTCACACCGGCCCCGCTTAATACTCGGATACTACGCATAGCTGCTACGTCAATCTGGGCCCGAGCTAAATTTCTTTTCTTCGAAGGGGCTCGAAGGGGTTCAAGTCACGTCTAGGAGCACACATGAGCGTGGTGCACTTCTCTTTCTTCGGCACTCTTCTACGGGACGCAAATATTGGTTTCCTTGATATCCCTATCGTAGCATAATACAAGGCGTTATTGGGGTATGTGAGGGGTAGGACAGGGTATTCATTAGGGAAGCTTTTTGGAGGCCTGCTTGAGTAGTCGATGGGTGGGGAAACTCCTAGCATTGGGGCTTCGTTGGATAATAGACGCTTCAGAGGTGCATTTTTTCCCCATGGCCCAGGCTAACAATTAAAAATCTCGGTGGCCTAGAATCCCTGGAAACAGTCTTTTTGGCGCGGGGTCTGATGGACGGCGACTAGAAAAGCTCTTAGTGGGGCTCCGGAAGAAAAGTTTTGCGGGTTAAACATTTGATTTCTATTGGATTAGGTACGGTAATGTGATACCTGTCGGGCGGTAAGAAGGCTTGGTTCTAGGTTTATATGGAAATTGAAACATAATCCATGGGCTTGAGGGATCATTTCCTGATTTCTCGGCCCCAAAGGGAAGTTTTCTCTCACAAAGTTGATAAGGCTCGCTGGGGGCGTCCAGCCTGGCAAATGTCATAATGAAATCACTCAATTGAGAGGATCTATCATTCCCTAGATGGTCGGGGAGGACTCCCTGTGCCGTAGCGGCTAATGGAAGCGTAGGCGATTGGCCAAGCACTGTACTCGAGTAAAAGCTCGCGAGCTGGTGGGGTGCGCACAATTGAACTGCGCATCTTAGTTGGCCACTGTGTTGTTGTTAGCATTTGGATTGATATCAAGTGTATTAGTAGCTTACCATCACAAAATGCTCTTTGGCGGGGGAAAAGTGGCGGGGTGACGAACAGGAGTATCTGACAGGCATGGAAGGTGGATGGGGTAACAAAAACGCCTGTTATTAATTCCTGTTTGTCACCCGCCGGCTTTCATCGTCCCCCCATCAAGGCAGGTAGACAACAAGAGACGCCTAGATCCTTTTGAATTTCCAGCGAACAGTGCAAGTTCGCCCTTAGGGGCCTTCATGATGAATTGGCTCACTAGGATACGTTTGCCCCCCACGAATCATGTCAACAAAGCCATTCTTCAGCTCGAAATTTCTGCTATCATAGCTCGGACACGTATTTCAATGACGTTTGATACCAGTAAATAGACATTATGCAATTTTGCCCTACGCCAACTGAACAGTAGAATACTGTTGTAATTTTCCGGTTACATTCTAGAGTTTGTTTAGGAGCCCCATTGACTGAGAGCAGCAGTGTTTCTTTCACTTGTGGCAAACATAAGGGAAGCTGCGTTGGTTGGTTTGTTGGTACATACTATGTGTCTTCGTTCGCCGAAAAGCGGGATGCTACCGGTAGTCTACTCGTAGTGTTGTCCTAAGCGACCCTGTCGTGGTCTGGTAGCACACACCCAAAGATAGGGCTACTGTTAGACAACTAGCCCACCGGCGGAGGAAAAAAAAGCCCTCTCATGCCAAATGCAAGTGCTGGCAACAACGAGCAAGAAAATGGGATCTGAAAGTACTTGATTACAGTGGGAGTTTTTGGACTTGGAGACTTATAAAGTATTTGGGCCTTTTGCGCCAAGACATGTCTTATTCACGCCAGTGTCGTCCGAGTGAATTGTTGGACACTGAATGCTCGGTTACCCCCAGCTAAGTTACGCAATAAGCGCGGGAATTTTCTACCACCCATTGTCTTGTACGGCAGACAACGCGATGCCGGTGGTGGATCGTCCTCAAGGCCCTCTGCCGCGCCGGGTGCCTTGAGTGATAGGGAAAAAGTCAAGTGGGTGTTTACCGTATTCTAATTTCGTTGGCGAAGACAAGGAAACAAATACCGCTCCCACACACCCTTGCCACCCCTCAATGATTTGAGAGGTGCGAGGGAAAGTGGGAAGAATGTAACGTAAGGTGCGCACTGGCTTTTTCTGCCTACTCGGGGGCCGGGGCTGTGCTGCGGCTCTGCGGGTCTGCACGTTGGACTCTGCTGCTGGCTCGAGAGCGGGACGCACGGCTTGGGGTGTGCAACGTACCGCAGGACCTCGCATAAGGCCCAGCGAGAAGTGATGAAACAGTCAAGTTACCCATAAGCAACGAGCCAAATATATCCCTGTTGGTTCTACGAGTAGCACATGGGTCACTACCCCTGTACTAGCCCCACTCTGGATTCATTATTACTCGAGTACTGCACACTGTCCAGCTTGTGTGGTCGAAGGTCCAATAGACTAATCGACTGGCTCGTCTTGTTGATCTTGCACTGTTGCCTTTATAGCTGGAGGTAGCGTCAACCCGAAGAACCTAGACCTCTGTATGATTCCCTGTATAAACCCAGCTTCATAAATACAACACTTCCCCAACCGCTCCCATTTGCTACAAAGGCACACTTGATACAGGTCGAACAAACCATAGCCCGATACTTGTGCACTGGTAACACAGTTCTCATGACTCGCCTAACGCGGTGTTTATTAGAAGAAGAAGAAGAAAAAACACCCTCAATGCGTAGAGAGTTATTGGGCAAAGCCTAACCTGAGGGAAAAACAACACCCATTAGAAAACGAGATTATAGACACAAGAACTCCCCCATGCCAAAGGCCGAACGGACACATGTACTCGGGTAAGCCCCCGCACAGGGTTTTTTGCCTGTGCGCATTTCCAGCCCCCCGTCCCGCCCCGGTGATCCCATCAAGCGATCCCCTAACGCCGTGGAAAAATCGGTAAATTTGAATAGTACAGATTGAAGAGCGTAACCAATATTAGGACTGAACGAAAGGGGTGGCGTCGTTATTAATAGCTTTACAACTCGGGGTTTTTTTTGCCCGGTCTTGATGTTAGTGCGAAGCCCGTGTTTGAGTAACTCGGACGACACAAGGCCGATCTTGCAACAAATAGGTGTGTTGGTTCTGCGCACCTAGGCAGTGGCGCTATTACTTTACGGATGCTTCCTTTACTGGGGCCATGGAGGCGGGGGGGCTAAAATACGATAGAGGCACCGTTTCTACACGAGTGGAATGTAATCCTTCACCACCCTCGCCTATCTCAATCTGGCCAGGATTAGCAGCGAAGCGAAATGTTGATCAAAGAAGAAACATTCTTGTCTGGGGTCGAGTGAAGATGTTGTTGGAAAGATAAGCACCAAAAGTTGTGATGAGGCTACTGTGTAGTGGATCATTGCAGAGCACGTCAGGTCTGCATTTGCACTTGTCTGCTGTGGGACTGCAGTTACCGGTAGCCTAGTGCGGGGTAAAAACAGTAGTGAGCTCTATCATGCCAAACCGGTGATCTAGTACCCTCTGTGATGGTTAGACAAGAACTTGTAAACATCATGAACATGTCATAAATGATCATATCCGTAGTGTCATGACAATACTAGAAGGCTGAAACTGTTACTGTTAAATTATACCTTGGCCTATTGAGATGCTAGAAGATCTACTTACTGCGTAATTTACTAGTACCGACAAATTCCTTGAGAGCACCCTTGTGTGATATAATAACGCATGCGATATATAGCATCTTAGAATGCGAGTTAGCAGCGACCGATAGGGGGGCGCCTGACGGGGGAAGCGATTATATCGCATGAGTGCCAAAGTGCGAGTATCATCTCTCGAATACTGGTAGCCCATTCGAGCCCGGTACCGGTATAATACCAGCGCCCGATAACAGAGGCTCCCTTGAAACAGAGCATAGCCTATAACCAAGGCCTTTAATCAGTGGCGCCTTTCACCATGCCACCAGACACGGGAACCCGAAAGCGCGGTAAATCATGCGTTGCACAGGACTATCATGTTGATATCGAAATGTGCGAAGAAGACTGACCTTTTCGGCTAGGGGCCCACTGTCTCAAGAAGGGGGCGGTAATATGGTAGGGCTTGGTGGAGGGAGTGATGGGGATGCGGAAGAACCCATTCGCAGCGATATTCTGCCGGCGCTTGCCACAAGCCCTGCTTCGCTTTTGGGTTGATTTTTTTAAACCCCCGAACTCTACGCAAACCATGCTCTAAAAATTGGTTTCCACCGGGTTTTGGCTGGGAAAGACGATGCGCAAGTAAGCTTCCAAAACACTGATGCCTTTTTTATATTGCTGTAGCCGTAATCGATGCCCGTGCTGGCGCACCGGTACTAGTACTTGCCTGCCGAGACCGAGGTAAGCACGGTACCGGTAGTGTGCCTGCCTAGAGCTCTATCTGTTGCAAGGTACGATATACTGTGAGAATGCCGGTAGAGTAATGCATGCCTATCTCAAGTCCCCTGATGCACGCAGGAGGGGATAGGGCACGTGAGGTCTCATAACCGGTATTATACCGTAAACCCCTCCCCCGGGCCTGGCGATTTTGCCCATATGCAATACCGGTAGCAGTCGTTTCTACAGTCAGGAAATTACGAGTACGGGGTTTTTTACTGTGCCTCTTTCAAGTTGCAAGGCTGAAGATATACTACCGGCAGTACTTTAAGTGCGCTGCTGTGGTATATGGCATAGTGGTAGCATACAGCCGGCAGCCTATTGAAGGAGGGTAGCGATCCCATACGATGCTCGGATAAGTGAAGACCTGCCGGTACGAAAGCAATATCGTAAGAACTCGAATAATTGAACCTCGCGTTGCGACGTTAGAGTTGCCTTTGCTGGTCGGGTCTGGCTCTTTTTGCTTTTTGCTTTTTTTCTTGTCTTAAGCTCGGGCTGAGGGGGTGAAACCTTTTATTCAACTACGATCTAACTCAGCTCTCGCTGCGCGCTTGTAGCCCTATCCAAGAGAGGGAATTTCGGACGTCCCAGCGCGAGATTCAATTATTCGAGTTCTTACGGTAGTCTCCCATCCCTGCGGTGCTACTGGCACCGCGCCATTCGAGTAGGCGATTTTTAAGTTATGGTATAATAAAGCAAAAAGAAGAGTTACCTTGGACAATTTAAGGTAGCTACTCATAAGTGAGCCTAGATACTGGTGCATCCTAACTTTGGTACAAAAAGTTAGTAAGCCCGATTCTTCCTCCAGTCTCGCCGATCAGCAGCGGCAACGCTGCCTGAGGCCTGCTGCCTAGGCTATGACAACGATAGCTTTATTTTCTTGCCCTTATTTTGAAGAGTTTTTTTTTTGTTGCCGACTCGATGCGCCTCAAGCAGTCACTGTTACTGTCATTGCTTTGACCAGCCGACTTGAATGTGATTCAGCAAGCTGAGCTTAGCATACGATAAGACTAGGTTCGTTTGGTATTTCATCAGGATGGACCTACCGGTAGGCAACAGCACCCAAATCGCCCTAAGCCAGCTGACGATACCCTAGATTTTGATCCCCACCGAGGCACGAAGTCAAGTTTTTCAGCCACCATTCGAACTATTATTTCCTGCCTACCTAGTGTGCCTACCCGCTAAAACTCCACGCTTGGGATTTCCGCTTTTCGTCGGTGGTCCTAATGACAAACATTTGGTGACTCGGAACTGCCGGTCCCTGCAAGAGCTCGCTTTATGTCCATGACAAGAGGTGAAGTCAAAATAAGGTTTATGCGCTAGTCCTACGTTGGTTCCGCGCATTTCTGGTTGTTTTGGTGAGCTACGGTGCTATATTGTTTCTTTTTGACTCACATATTAACTTACCCTGCAGTGACGGGATCGATTTCTTGTGCAGGACTCGGGATACCAAACCAGTTTGTCGGGCCGATACGATAACTACGTTGCCAATATAGAATTGTTTTAAACAGCATTTACTCCCAGATCTTCATCCTACTCCGTTTAATCGTAATCACACCTATCGATTCAAGTGCAGCCAATGCAAATACCGAAGCCCCCTCTGTTTGGTCTAATCCACCCCTCAGTGTCGATGGGGGTATTCTAGACTCTGTGGGAGGCTTATCACTTTTAAAACCCACCCCTCAGGTTAGTGTCTAGATTTCGGACATTTGAAACCTACTGTTTTGGGGGGAGTAGGAAACCCGTCGTGTCCGACCACCTCCGAGTGCTGATGTTGGTATGCATATAGTCAAGATGGCCTGCGAGGACTGGGGAAGACAGGGCTGAACCCCTGGCTAGGCAGTCATACTCACTAATTCGCTATTCTCGTTTATAAAGACAACTGTTGCGAATGACCTTTCCTGAAGATATTTAGGTCTAGAGACACATGTTAGATTCTGAGCAGCATATCCCAGCCCAGGCGAAAGACATCTGGTATCTTGTGCCCCGAGCCGGAGTTTAGGCCTTCGCGGCGAAGAGACCAGTTAAAGCCGGCAAGTTTAAGCCTTGGAAGCCTTACCCTGATTTTCCTCGCCGCTAGGTAGTACGGTAATCCTGGATAGTAATTTGCACCCTCGATAGATTGCGAATTTTCGTGCTGTTTTTAGTATCATAGTAAGGAATAATATATGAAATTTCCCTCTCATAGACGCGACTTCCTTTTGAAGGGTTGTAATACCAATGTCCTATTTAGGACCCTGACAAGCCCAAGGGATGCTTCCTCGAGCCTGTTGCAGTGAGAAGTGCAGAACCTGTGAACAAGGGGGTACGGTATTGTTTAGGCCAATGGAGTTTAAGCCCGAGGGAGAGCTGGCACCAGTATTGAACCTAACTGAGGTGGGTCTTGTATCCGGGGGAAAATTTCGTCGGCGGCTCGAGCAGACCTAGAGGAACAAAAACCGCTTGGGTGGGTTGTTTCTCATGAAGGTTTGTGCCCAAATCCTAGTACTGATGGTAACGCTCTGCTCTCTCTCTACCCCAGGAGATCAAACTGGGGCCGGTGAGCAATAATTCATGGTCACTCACGCATCGTCCCATGCAATTCTAGCCGATGTAACTGTATTAGAGGTTGCCTGTAGGCATCTATCTGCGTATAATCTTAGCTTGAGCAAACTCCAGATTTTTGGGATATTGGCATGACAGAAGGGTAAAAAAATTCTGTGTTACTCGTCTTCCACAAGTAATACAAACCAGCATCCCTCATGCATCAATGCTATGCGGAGAAGGCGCGAACCTGATTTCTGAAACGATTCGGGAAAAGCCGAAAACAGCAGTGTCAACGGTGCATTACCCGGGTGATCTCAAACTCTCGTCGGAACACAGGTGCTCTCTTCATGAAATTGTAGGATGGCAATTGTGCGCAGCCGGTTGTTATGTTTTGCTGTCTCGGTCAACACGCCAGCTGGAATTATGCTGAAATTATGTTTGATGTTGGCTCTCTCCCCTATCGGGAAAGCGCTGGGTGGTGTCACGTAAATTATCCGACATAGGGGGTGTTTGCATTGGGACGGCGAGGCTCTGAGTTCTTCTAGAAGTGAAGGTGTTGCAGTATCCTGTACAATGGCTGCTATTACCAGAGTCTTGAGAAAAATCTTCCACCCGGTTTACTCTCAATAGTTATCTGGCTTGCCACGTACGGTTGACTTAGTTTTCCAGCTATATGATAGTTTTCCCACTAACATAACCTAACCCGAATACCCTTGGGCCCTCTTAAGCAGGATTAAATACTCCGGTTGATAGTTTGTGTGGAGGAAAGAGGGGGTGTGATATCGTATGGGCGATTGCATCTTTATGCCGGCAGACCCCTATAGCGTGCACAAGGAGAAATGGCAATGTGCTTCTTTTTCTGCTGGGGGCGAGCAGCACATCAACCTTGATACCCGCCCACCGATCACACAATTATAGGGCGTAAGTGCTCGCAAACAGTCGTATAAGTACAGTATAATATCGTGCCAATGGGATACCCCTAAACAGATATACTAGGGTAACCTCCACCTAGCCACAGATATGGTAGTGATTGAGACGAAAGGAACTGATAGGTTCCGTTCCTCGGCGCTAGGTGTGCGCCCGGTCCAAGGCAGAGTACTCGGGTACTTGTGATACGGTAACCCGACACAGGAAAAACGCAGAAATGATTTTCCTTGGAAACGAACAAAATTTGAAAAGGGTCAAAGGGGGAGTTAAGTAGAAAATCTGGAGGGAAAAAAAAGGGGAAAATAAAGGATGAGAGAAAGAAACAAAATTCCATCATTTTATACAACACGGAGGGAGTGATGGGAGTCACTTTTGATATTTTTTTTATTGTTGTCACGGGTGCAGGATTTTGGGGCATAGCCCCCCCCCCATGTACGGTAGGGGATAATTCTCGCAGTAATAAGGAGAGACGCACATGGGTCAGCTCGTTGTGTGTCGGCAATTCACCTATCCAAGGAGGTCTATAACTTCGCACCACTTCGCACTCTCTTCGCACTTTTCAAGCGCAACTTGTTCATTCACGTTCTCAGACTTCAATGATGAGGGCTCCCCCCTAGATCTCTCTGGGTCGTCGGAGCGCGGAGCCTTGGCTCCACAGAAGGCGGCCAAGGGCTCTGCAATTCAATATCATTGATTGTGTGCGTGGTCCGCCCATATGAGGCTCTTGGGCCACAGGATACTTATAGAGCGTTCCTACCGGTACTTTATCTCACCCTCAGTAGAAAAACAGCACCGTCATCCTTACACTCAAATTTTCTCCCTGGTGGGGCCCGTTCCTGCAATTTCTGTTTTCTACAGCCTGACTAGGGCTGACCTCCCCCCGCCACGGCCCCTCAGCACCGCTGCTTCTTCTAAAGCATCCATACTATTCTAAATCCGCCAATTTTTGCGCGTACCATCTTTTCCCACTTGCGGTGCCCCAGATATTGCCTAAAGGAAATTTAGTTTAAGAAGCCTTCGGTATGGGTGGTGCCGGCCATGGAAACACTAATTTTCAGGCCATCGATATCGAATCTAGGATTGTCGAAAACATGCGAAGGCAAAATAAAGATTCTTACGAGTGCAACATCTGCCATAATATGGTGTTTAGTGTGGAGCGAGCCCTCTGGACTCATATTACAACCAATCATCAGGAGAGGTGTCCCCAGGATAGAGATGAACTGCAGCGTTTCCGGACACATATGAAAGAAATATGCCAAAGAAAAGGGTATGTACAATCCAATCACTTCTTTAGAGGGTCACGGAGAGAGCTTTCGCAAGTTCGCATCGAAAAGCGGATCTAACTAATCCGATTGGGTTGGAATTTCTTTCCCACTTCCATGCCCTCCCTTTTTTTATCATTCCCTATTGGTACATTTGCGCGGTAGCCTGATAGCAATTTATATTTAGAACGGATGTACCGTCACGTCCTGAAAATATACAAACATCGTCACCTCATAATTCAAATACATTTATCCGATGGAGTTCTAAAGATGCTGCTTCAAAAGACGCCGATGGACAAAGAATGGGTCGTAAAACGGAATCTGGGGATCAAACTGGCCCGCCAGCGTACTCCGGGGGTGGTAACGTCGATGATATTGCGAATGGGACATCGCACATAAACTTGGATCACCCGGACATTCAAATGGCCGATGCCTCTGCGCAGACTAGAGTGGTAAATAGAAAGAGGAACGGGCCCGACTCGGCTGCAGATGGCGGCCCACCTACACCCACACATAGCACACCTCGCGAGAACCAACCAAAGCGTACGAGGGGGGGGGCCTCTGGGAGAGGAACTGGGAGTAGGGGAACTTTGGGTAATCCAGGATTTCCCAACGATTCATTCCATGCTGACATTTCATCAGGAAGGGCGGCACAGAAGCTGTTAAGGACGCCTCCAGATCCTGATTTTGATCGATCGCGTTTTAAGACAGAGCAGTATGGAGATAACGAGGTGGGAGTGGCCACTAGAGTAACGGCCCCATCTCGCCGCCTGTTTGACCCAGAGAAGGACCACCCTGGTGCCTTTAAGAATGAAGAGGACTCCTCCAAGCGACTTGAAGAGCCAAGTCTGCCCCCTCGTGCGCTCACTCGACCGAAAGGGGGCGCCCGAAGGAAGGCACCAGTTCTTTATACCCCAGCCCCATCAAGGAAGATAGCCGTGCCCACTTCCCAGGCATTTACTCTTAACCGCGAAGGTGGGCAGATGATGATATTAGAGAACCCCACGCAACAGTCCCAGCAGATGTCCCAACCGCCCCAAGGGCGCCAGCCGCGGCCGCCGCAATTCCACGGGCCATCAACACTCGAAGATAATGAAACGCGGATGGTTAGACAGCCAGAGACTCGACCGATTAGTCCCGAGCAACTTATCGCTGAAGTAAAGGGGATTTATGCCGGTTTAGTGATGGTTGAGGCAAAATGTGCCGAGGTGGATGCTAAACAAGCTGCCGCAACTTTTGATGACGGCCAAACACAACCTCGCCTAAATGATGAGCAATGGCAAGCTTTGATTGCATTGCATCGCACCCTCCTACATGAACATCACGATTTCTTTTTAGCGTCCCAGCACCCGAGTGCCAGCCCAGCCTTAAGGCGATTGGCTGACAAGTACGCTATGCCAGCTCGGATGTGGAGACATGGGATATACAGCTTTTTGGAATTGCTTCGACATAGATTACCGTACTCATTGGAGCATATGTTGACATTCATTTATCTTGCGTATAGCATGATGGCATTGTGTAAGTTCGGAGCCACCAGTTTCTTCCCCATAATTTATCTCAGTAGTATTGACTTTGTAGTATACGAGACTGTTCCCGCTTTTGAAGATACGTGGGTTGAGTGCCTCGGCGATCTCAGTCGCTATCGAATGGCTATTGAAGACGATGATCTCCGAGATCGTGAGGTCTGGGCTGGTGTTTCTAGGCACTGGTACTCAAAGGCTGCGGATAAGACTCCATACGTTGGCCGCTTGTTCCATCACCTGGCCATCCTTGCCAGACCCAATATTCTTGAACAATTATTCTACTATTGCAAAAGCTTGGCCGTAACACAGCCTTTCTACCCGGCTAGAGAAAGCATATTAACCCTATTTGACCCAATATTCTCGCCTGAACACGCTAACAAGACCCACCATCTCGACTCCCAATTCATTCAGCTTCATGGCATCAACTTCACGCATATCGATCTTGAAAAGTTTGATGATGCTCTATTCAATTACCTTGATAACTTGGACCAGGATATTGGAAAAACAGAGTCTGATTGGAAGGTAAGTTTTCTTTTAATGCCTTAGATTAGAGTGTCTCGCTTAATTTTCCCCTGAAAGGTGTCGGGCGCTTATATCGCGATTTGTAATATAACTGCCCTTTCTCAATACGGCGCGAAAGAGAGTCTCCTGCGCTTGGCCCTGCGCGAAGGAAAAAACCGACTGATCCCGGAGGAAGATATGGAGGATGCACCCCCGGCAGCTGTTGACGAAAATCCTGCGGAATTCGAGAGTCTTCTTCCCCCTCTTCCGACTGGGGCCAGCTCGGAACATGTGACATCCATGCTTCAGCCGGCTTCCAAATTGGAGGAAGACAGCCGTTACCCACGCGGGACAAGTTTGAAACCGGGCTCACAAGCCATCGAGGCTGATGGGAAATCCCGGAATGGTACCGCCGAGTCTTTGAGCTTCTCCAAGCGGCTAGCATATGAGATTCTCAGCGTCGCTCTCCAACGAGTTGGGGATTCCAATGTGTTGCCTCACATTCACATCTGGCTCGTATTTCTTGTCTATGTGGTCAAATCGGAGGCCGCAATTAGGCTATTGGAAAACGAGTTTCCGTGGGAACATTTGGTTTACATGTTGAACAGCCTTGTTGGGCAATCCGACCAGGATAGGTTTGGATGCAAGGAATTTCCGGTTCCGGAGAAAGGTCGCGGGAGACCGCTTCCGGAAGATTACACCGTGCGAGGTTTGGAATGGGCAAGAAAGTACTTTCCTAATCGCTGGTTCGAAGATGCGCAGGTGGACGAAGAGGAGCGTTCGGTGGAGGTGCCATCCATGGAGAATGTCCGGATTGAGCGTATCCTGTGGCTTGCTACCCAAGTTGCTACTGTAAGATATCTTTCTAGAGCTTTTCTTGTTCACGGTTTACTGACCTGGTGCTCTTGAAGAATGGCGAGTGCTTGGTCTACGCTGATAAGGTATTCCGGGTCCACCCGTCTTTGGTGACGAGAATTGAAGAGCACCAAAAGCTGGAGGCGACAATTACTCACGGGCAGGAATTGGGCGGGTCAAGGATGACACCAACCTCGGAGGATTCCGATACAGACATGGCCAGCGGGGGGAACGAGTCAGATGGCGACTATGTGCTAGTGGGCCAGTCTGACGAGGTCAAACGTCTCAAACAGCAGCAGCGTCAGCTCAGGTCTCAGTTGAAGGCCGGTGGCAAGGCTGCTGATTCAGCAGAGGAGCCTAAACAAGCGGTCGCGAAGGGGCCAGAATCACTGAAAGAGAACTTCTCGGTATGGGTTGCGCCCTTTATAACCACCGAGCAACACTAATAATTTTTCTAGGTCTTGGTCGTTGATACCAATCTTTTACTCAGCCAACCTGAGGTCTTCAAACTCATGGTATCGACTAATTGGCCTATTGTGATGCCTAATACCGGTATGTCAATCCGCATATATTGGCTAGAGGGCCGCCTACTGACCATTTGAATAGTGATCACAGAGCTCCTTGGCTTGACAAACAGCACAGGCTCTGTTGGGGATGCTGCAAAGGCAGCTATGATCGCAATCCACGAGGCCCTCCGGGAGAGGAAGGATGTGAAAGTTGTCACTGCTAAGGGGAGCAACGTGACAAACATTGGCTTCTACAAGGAACAGCTCGACAAGCCCGGGGATGATGAGCAGCGCAAAATTGATGACATCATCATTGAAACTACGAAGCTACAGGGAGAGGCACGGAGACAGGCAATGCCTGGGGATTACGGCGCTTACGAAGCAGCTGTTTTAATTACCGAAGATCGTAACATGCGAGTTAAGGCCAATGCCCGAGGTGTCACTGCTATTTCGGCATCTGCCTTAAAAAAGGTCTTGTCCCCTCGAGCTGGTTTGGCTCGCCCGAAACGCAAGTCACTTGGTGCTCCAACAACCGTTCCGGACTGGCCCGACGATGAGATGGCGTTTGCGGAACCTGGCGAGGAATTTGATTCTGTTTTGAGTGTGAATCCTATGGGCACTGCAAGGAAAAAAAAGCAATTAAAACGAGGGAAACCACAAGGTGTGGATTCGCCTAAAGTCACTTGAGAGTCTCCCGGGATTGGAATTCTCTCCCCTCCCCCCCAAAAGAGCATCGTGATCTCCGCTCAAAATGCGAGGCTCTTCACTCTTGATGTCTAGCTATTGCGCGGCTTGTTGATTCGATTGCTCTGGTTCGGTTTATGGGGGAATTGAACATTACTTGCGGACTGGGGAAAACAAAAAATCATAATATCATAGTTATGATAGTGGTGTAGTTGCTGATGCAAGTTTGATGGTTCCTTTTGGAGGGTGTTGGTGAGTTAGTCTTCTCTGGCTTTATGGTGCGGAAACACCACGTTCGTTTTCCTTCACCCTTTCTCCGTACACTCTTTTTCATCTTTCACTTTTCCCTTATGAGAGCTGTACAGCCTAGAATGAGATTATGTAGATGTATTCTTAGTCTCTTTTTTTAAAAAAAATTCATGCACTCCTTTAGCCTAGATATCGACATCTTGGCCTATGAGCGAGGGTAGCCTCAGTCCGATAGCTCAGCACCCTGCGAATCAATGCCGGCGAATACCATTTCTCGCGAGTCCCACCCACTCAAGTCTCCAGCAGTGAACCAACGTAACGATAGTGGCATAATATCATAATTGCTTCAACAACGTGGTAGGAGTGTATTTCAGGCCACAAGGGCATGTGTTGTGAAGGGTGTGGTACATTATTTGTTTTATTTTACTGGCGGAACTGTTGGATGGTAAGACCCACTCTACGCTTGTACACTTCTGATCTGAGCCGTTGGCCTCTAGGCACTGTACCAGGATATTCTGCAGCCCACCGGTTATGGTTGTGTTTGTTGTTACTGGTGGCATTCCCTATCCTCTTTCCCCCTCTTTACCCGTCGGTCAAGAGCCAGGGGGAGGGGTTAGGGATTTTCAGGCAAGGAAGTTTGCAGTTGGACTAACCGGTACTTTTGTCGAACAGGCATAGGAACGAAAGCTTCTATCATACCGATACCTTATCGGGGATGCAAAAACCGCACGCCGTCCGGATTAAACTTAGGGAAGAGTTCTTGCTATAATAAAAGAACAGGGTGTGGATTGTCCCGAAGGCTACTAAGGCTTGAGTTCATGGCAACGCCCGCAACACGAGCAGAAACAACGCTGCGACACAGTGAGCGGTTGATGCGCACTACGCACCGGCGATTTTAGGTTTAGGTGCAGTCCAGACTTTCCCGGCCAGTAGAGCGGGGGTCTCGATAACTGGGCCCGAGAGTGCAAAAATCACAGCCTTATTCACCCCCACAAATAGATGTGGGGCACGCGCTTTGATTGGCTGGTATCAGCCAGCTTTTCAACTACCATTCACGAGCAGCTATCAGGCGATCGGAATCCAAGACACGATCTATTGGAGCATACCAAAACGCACAAATACTGCTCGGGTATAGAGACACCAGTCTTAAATACCATCACAACTACGAAATGGGAGCAAGGCTGAGAAAAAGGAGAGCCTATTAGCTATCCGGCCCCTGAGGCGAACATTGCGAGTGGTTTTCAAGGTTTGTTGTATTCCCTTCCCCGTGTTTGTGAGTATGCTAACACCGCCTTGTTGCCCCATTTTCTGTGTATGGCTGTCTGGCCTGGCTTTCAGGTTGCCATGCTGTGTATCTGTAGTACGGAGTGCAGTTATTGATAACTTCCGCCCAAGACTGATGCTGCTCATTTCCTGCTGATCTCTGGAATTATCCACCTCCACCTCTTCCACTTCAAAAAAAAAAGGTGATGCCCATCTCTCAGTTAGGGTTAAAATGGAAGCTGGATGGCGCTGGGCGTATCGTATCTTTCTCTTATTCTTTTACAGACATAGGCACCGTATAGCGGAAATTTCGCCCGACATGTATCCTGCAGTAGACTCGACTGGAAATCCCCCGATCCGGACGACCCCCCTATAAAAGTATTAGATCGGTGAATAATTTTCCCCTAACAATTCTTGCCTCTACCCCCACCGTAGACATTCCTGGGGCACAAGACATGTTGTACTACGAAAACCTCCGCATGTAGCGGAGGAAGAAACCAATGGTGCAAGTGCCTGAGCCCCGTATCTTACTGCGCACGCTTTTTTCCCTGCCTTTGACGCTCTCTGTTCCCTTTTCGTACGCAGAAGCACAATTCTTGTTCACAACTGCTCGCACTCAAGTGTGGTAGTTCTTCTATATTATCGGTACGGTATTAAGCGGTACGGCGTAACTTTAGCTCTTATTTGTTTGCTTTAAAAACACATTCCCTTTTTTTCATTCCTATTTGTTCATCTCTTTTCCCCTCTTCACGTTTGGTCCCATGCGCTAACGATTCAAGGGGTTTGAATGGGTGGATTGCAGGGAAAAAAACATGGCTTGGGTACCCTTAGCCGCGAGCCTGTGGGGAATCGCGAATCAGGAAGGAAGCAAGTGAAGGAAGCACTGGACGGTCGCCGCGAGCAGCTCCACCCCCTTCGGGAACGAAGGCCCATTCGACGCCCTATCCAACTTTCTGCGACGGCTATCATACATTCCGCACACAAGTTTCGCGAGTGCAGTACAATGCGGTTATCATGCGTAGGGTTGGCTGCCGGGAGTTATCAGGGGGGGGGGGGGGCTGGGTCAGGCACCGTAAGAACCCGAATAATTACCAGGACGTTGGGTCGCCTCTCCTGGTGAGGTTTGGTGATTGTTTCTTTTTATTTGACTCGGGGAGTAGGTTTTTTTTGGTATGTTTTTCGCCCCTTTTCCCGGGGGAGGAAATTTTGGACTACCTGACACATGGCCCAATTATTCGAGTTCTTTGGTAGTTGAGAGGATTTGTAAAAGCAGAGATCGCTGTCGATTGCTATGTTGCTTGAGATTTGAAGGAAGAAAGGAAAAAGAGAGGCAAAAGAGGAGATAGGGTAACAAGGCAGAGCTTCAGAGAAAGCAAGCAGCTGTATGGAAACAATGTGACGACGCGCAACCAATATCCAACACCCACTTATCGCTATCATGCAGCAAGATCGCAAAGAATGTATGTTTCGGTTTTTTAAGCCTCCGCCTTAGTCTAGCTACATGCACGTGACCTGAGGGCGGTCACGAAATATCACTCGAAACACTTGAACCGCATCCTGGGCTACCCGCGGATGCCCATGATGCCAAGACTACAGAGATGGCTTATTAGCATGGCCACCGCCCGGTGTTGGTCGAGATCTCAGGAGCCGGTGGTTGAAATCAGTCTCCGATTGGGCGTTTTCGGATTGGTCCAGGTTGGGTCGCGGCAACCAATATGTTACACCCCACCCTTCCGCAACTAAAGTCACCCTACAAGTACTAAAGAGGGTGTTAATCCTCTCAGAACGCCGAAACCCAGAACTACAGTTCTACGCTGCCTGGGGATGGATTATCCAACATCGGACCCGACCGTCAGGGGCAATCCCTCAGTGTGGCGGAATTCGCCACCCTAGTCGAATTTTCGCCACCAGCTGGGCCTTCGCGTACGTCAACTCTAAATGGATGGGGATGGCACCGTCTGAAGGGCCGACGCGTGGGCTCGGGTGTTTTTCGATAGACTGCTGATATCGTATCCGGATGCGCGTCATTTTGGGAGATGAAGTGCGAAGTCGTACGGCGGGTTTGGTGGGATGGTTCGCCAGAATACGGGGTTGCGCTATTGGCCGAAGGGTTTGATACGGTACGATGTTGAGAGTCATCGGGTTTGTGCATGCTGCACACCTGCTGAGATGGAGGGGTAGCAGGGTGGTACTGTAAGGGGATGGGTGAGGGAGGGGACGATAGTGGTAGCACTGAAGGAAGGAAGGGGATGAAGGGAGCATGTACGGTAGGTTATGGCTCTCGAGAGGCGGAGCTCGCCGGGACGGCTACCGGTATTGGATGTTATGAACGGGTGCCTCGAAAGGGCACCCGATCACGCGAGAGGATAGTCAGTCCCCTGGGCGGGCTGCGGCACTCTGATGCGGGGAGGGGGGGTTGTTTCATTGGAGCTACCAACGTGATACCAAGATTGGCTGTAGGGAATTCTCTAGGCAGACGTTAAGTCGACTCTTGGAGTGGCTCAGTCTCGGAAGGTCTGGATAAACATGCCGGTTGGCTGCTCGTGAAATTAGAGGAAATCGTCCGAGGGGTGACAGGGCAAGGGGTTGGTTAGTGACTCAAGCTGATATAGGCCTCGGGCCTTAAACTGGTGGAGCCTGGAGTATTACTGGGTGAGGGGAGTCATACGGCGCTACCGATATCTCACCTTCAGGGATGATATCAGTTGGGAGTATGTGATGGGGAAATACGAGAGTCATCATCAATGTTCATGTCTGACTGGGTTTAGCCGATTGCATGCTCTTATTGGAGCCTGTGGCCGGCCGGGATGGGATTGTCTAGGAAATGACCAGGAGAGGAGATGTTGGTGGAGTCTTGTTTCCGGTATTGGATGTTGCTTTCACAAGGTACGGGGGGGGGTGATGCACAGGCCGTTTGGTAGGGACATCTACCTCGGATGGGATACAGCTCCCTCTCTGGGCAGCTAGGGAATGTCGGTCTGTTGTTTGCGATACTTTGCATCTACTGATCTGCCTGTTGGGCGGAAGGTCGGCCATTATCAGAATTTTCTCTTCGACACAAGACAGGAAGGAAATCACTTGTTTTGCTCAACTGGATTGATGCTCTTTCTATCTCTGCCCGAGTTCGGCTCACAAATCCCCTGATTTGCATGCTAAACGCTATCAACGGACCGAAATCCATTAGTTTCTGAGCGGAGAGCTAAGGACCCTTCGGGAGGGAACGTTATAACCATGGCTACCGGATTCTATCGAGTGAGAATGCCTGGATTTGATAGAAGCAGGGCCTCGCAGTTTGGCTTATATATTTCTCCCGATATATGCTTAGGTCTAGAGAGGATGATCCAGTTATTTCGACATGTTTCCACAGAGCGGGATGTTTTGAGAACCCCCTCCATCGAACCATTAGTGAAATTTGCGATGCGCTGTAGCGCTAGAACGATGGGAGAACTACGTCCAGGGCAGCTGGACTACCGTTTACCTTGATAGGAGCATGGAGAGCCAAAAATCTGCGCGAGAACCGGGAGAACACCGCTCTTAGGACACTAATTCTGCTTCTAGATTGTTGGTTCAATTTCAAGGAGAATGGGAGACCATGACACGGGGTTCCTCTTTTTCGGATGATCTTGGGGAACTTACCGGGAACTCAAAACTAGCCTCGTTCAAGGTCGCTGATACCAGCTTCCCCTCTACTGTGAATACTGGGCTCAGTCCCTTGACTGCTCGTCTAAGTCGAAGGATGCGGGTCTCGCGCACACGGCATCGGCTTCGTGAAGGAACAAGGCATGCTGAAATTGCGATCCTAGTTGGGCCGGGACGCCTCTCTCATGGCTCAATTTTGCAGCCTGCTTGAGCAAGCTTCGATGTGAAATCATAGGCCTCAAACAAAAGTCGTTACAATCGCGACCTCTTGACCGATTTTGCGCTTCCTAGTCTTTTACGGTTATCCCTCTCGATTTCCGATTCGTTGTTATCCTTTAGCCGAATCTACCAGCTGTCTGGGGTTTCCTCTGGGCCGAAATATGTTGAATATATGCCTTTGTCTGGAAAGTGTTATGTGATGGGCCTGCCGGAAGGTGCCGCTCGCGCATGCTAATGTTAAGGGCTGTATCTCGTGGCCGAACAGAGGAAACTTGGGGTTCAATTAATGTGTGTGGAGCGAGCAACAAATACACGGCTAGGTGACGATGTTATATATCTTTGGACAACTTTCAGAATGCGCAGCCTTTATTCATTAGCCCAGTCTATTCCCTTAGCCAAACCTAACACGCTTAATATGAAAATATAGTACGATATAGTGTATCGAGCGGGGGTAATGTCTAGGTATCCTGCGTGTCTCCGAATAGAGGAATTAATTACTTTAAAAATCTATGCTGGGAGTAGTATCAGTGAAGTAAGGGGTTTCAATATGGCTGTATTTTCGCAAGGGGTACAGTATTATTCGCCTGTTATGCAACTCCTACTGATATTGAGTACTGGTCACTGATTAGCCAGAAGTGATTAGGACCGAGACCAAGCCAATCTTGGAGATCAAGCCTCAGAGACTCGCAGGAATAATCCAAAAATATGGATGAGACGCCTGCGGATTATGGACCTGGCGCGCAGGCTCTCGGGGCATCGAAGCGATCGACCAGCACCAAGACTCTGTTTCCCCTTGTGAAGGGGATTCTTACTTGACGGGAATGGCGGTGCCTAGCGGCACGCATGTGTTTCTTTTCAAAGGAGTGGGCCTAATGCGCTGGCGACAGGCGGGTGCTTGCTTACGCCTGGCCGGTTTATGATGATAGGTGTTCGAGATGCTGTGCGCAGGCACGCCTGCGAAACCACCACCTCGAGATGCCGGGAAATTCCAACCCTTCAGCCTAGCCTGCGCAGCCCTCTTCTCATTCAGATGTATGATACCGTGTCATATCTCTTTGTGAAAATCGGATTGGAGCTAAGGGAATCTAAGCTAGCGAGAGGCGTAATGACTCCCCCTCAAACTGCCACACTTTGAGCAAACAACGAAAGGCAATTTGACAGGCACTTCTGCGCCTGTCCGATACGGCAGTGCGTGGCCATCGCTCGATAGCTTTTACAGGTTAATTTACTGATTACTGGAAGTGCGTAGTGGGACAGAGTTGGATTGGTAATCCGAAATCACTAATTATGGTAAGTGTCGATATCGTCGAGGAATGTTGAGAACAGTGTCTGTGATGCCACTGGTCATCGGGTGCCCTGAGGAAGGATGGAATGTGGGCGTATAGTACTCGTACTGGGCAGTTATTGAATGGGGGGCCAGCCCATCGGAGGGAGCTCCGCATGGTTCGTAGGTACGCTGACTATTCGAGGCTTTTTGAGATTTCTGTACCAGTAGTGGGAGGAGGAGGAATAGATGATCCACTCGTGGCACCGCTTGGACGGATGGAGCGGTTAAATCTATTACCTGGTTCGTAAGCTTTCTGATGTCTGAGAGGTGGTCAGTCGTGCCGCCATTCCGATCAAGTTTCTCGGGGGAAAAAAATCGCGCACGGCTTAGGTGATAGGTTTGACTGGGTCATCTTTCTAAGGAATCGGCGGCTTCACTGGATTTGGCGGGAGTTGCTAATAACTTGGGCCCACGGTCAGGTAGCTCACGGTGGAGGTCCTAATGGCCGAGGGCAGACGTGATAGCAAGCAATATGATTTTTTGGGTATGAAGTCGGTGGCAACATTTAACATTTGACAATCACATTGTACTCGAGTATCCCGTAAACTGCTGAGACATTCAGGCCCATTTAAAATGTTGAGCACTAGGCCTATTTGAGTAGCCAGGAACAAATCTGCACGGACAATCTCTTTTCCATCATGGCCATGCTGAGTAGTACTTGTTTTGCGCTATTCTGAGCACTACCCTACTTCTTGAACGCGGAGTTTTTTCTATCAAATAAGTTAGTGTTCAACATTTCAAATAGGCCTGAATGTCTCAGCAGTTTGGGGGATAGCTTTTCGTGTCGGGACGTTGCATTTTCTACGGGTAGCCGCGTGCAGCACTTGAATACCGTAATACAAGGCGCAAGCAATAAAGATAGAGTGCAGGGGTGGGGGTCGGGTTGATTTTAGACAAATCCTGGCACACAGCAACAAAAGTGTCCTCTCACAGAAAATATGCTGTGATGGTAGAGCACCTCTTAAACCATACCGATCACTAAACAGTTCCCAACTTGGAAGGTTTTGTATTTTTGGCCATCACTGGGCTGGTGAGACCTGCATTTTCCTGACCTTCCTGTTTTGTATTTGCCAAGTTTGCCGATCTTGACCTCTTTCGGAAATATTGAGGGAGTAATACTTGGGGGCAAATACAGAATTGGGACAGAGCAACATTGATATCTATGTTACAGCCACGACTGTCAGCTGTCACCTTGTCCTAATATTAAACTCGCCCTCAAGTATTTGTTGAAAGCAAGCCCATTCTCAAATCTTCGCCAATTGTTAGCATCATAGAACATCACTCGACAAATAATTCCAAAGTTGGTAAAGATCTGCATACTTGGCACACACAAAACAGGAAGGTCCGGAAAATGCAGGCCTCTCCAGCCCATGGGATAGACAAGGAAAAAAGTGCATGGGGCTATGACAGAGGAGTAATCTCTGCATTCAGGTTTAAAAGAATGCTAATCCGTTGAATGGACCACTAGGTTTTGGAGTTCAATTGAAATAGAGATGGTAATGAGCTAGGCGACAGTTTAGGGGTTCAGGCACTATGCTCACTAAGTACCTGTAAGTGTTTGATTTGATGACAGATGTGCTGGAGTAGGGGTTATCTATGCCACTTACTGAGATTTTTCTTTATTGATTGCCTAGCAAAAGAGCGAACACTGATTCTCTGGATGCTTCTCTCTTAAGTGCACTAGTAGTACCTCTGGTCTGGTGGGACATTGTTTATGCACCATACTACTTTTTATTCCTGCGCTTGAACCATGCTCTTGTCAGCGGAACCTTTTGGATACTATCGGCCGAGAAACTTACCGTAATCCCTACGGCCGAAGTGTTTGTGAAAATGTGAGACACCTGATTAAGCGAATCCACGAACACCTTTGCCTAGGGATTGTATGATACGGTACCATCGAAAAAGTGAAGCCTGTCAAATTTAGTGAATGGCTTCACACGGAATCGCCTTACCTTTTAGCCCATCACAGGAGCATGAAGATATTTTTTTTAAAAAAGAAGAGGGTGAAAACGAGTGGATTGTTGTGTTTTTAGCATGTTTTTTTGAGGGCTGGAAAATCTTTCTGTGCGCTGGTCTACTGGCACAGTATCATACAAGCACCACGCAAGGTGTTTTTGTACAAGGTGTGAATATCAGGGATGTTTAAGACATCAGGTTCTGTTGCATGAGAAAACAGAAACACGCTACCACCACCATGTTTTCCTGTTTGGTGTTTCTGCTTCTCCTACCGCCACTAAAGGTACATTCTCCTCTAAATACCGCATTATCTAAGCTATTCGACTGCCGCTAGTACGTTGAAATAAAGTGGGGGCCGATGCAAACGTTTGATACAGTTAGGAATAGACCAAAATAAGCCCAGCTTTGGCCATAAATGGTTAAGCAACTGCATTTTATTGCGAATTTGAGACTGATAAAAGGGGGACACTCTGGTCTCAGTGTTACTAGCGGCAAGCGAATTGCGTTCATTGGAGGGGAGAGACATTTCATACTGCCAGTTTTTCTTGAGCCAGGTATGTACCGATAACCAGCTGCATTGAAAGTTTCCTTCCAGAGGCTCAGGGATACCCTGATCTCTTGAACCCAGCGATTTGTGGAGTGCTAGCTGATCAGTGCACTTCCGCCTTGAGGAGGCCTACGATACTTGTGGCATGTAACTTGTCAGTTTGTCTTCGCTTATTGCAATAGAAAAACGCCACACAATGTACAACAGGTGTTGTTGCCTTGCCTAACCTACATTCTAGCTAAACCCGCCCCCCCCCCCGAAAACACTCCTGTTCTAACCCCAAGGCTGCCCCGAGGGCAGGCCACTCTGAATGGTGCTATATAGACACTGTACTAATCTAATGCTAATTTTTCGAACGCTAATATAGTGGACTCGCTGCTGGCGAAGTGTGGTGATAACACAAATACATGAGTTCTTGTATGATATGATAATTTCTATGGGTTGATGTTGCATTTTGGGAGCCTATATTCAGGGTGGGGCTCAGGCTTCTTGTACGGCACGGTACGAGCACAAGTAGGATTCAGGTGGTGTGACCCCGAAGAGATCCCGGTCGTGTTGGCTCGGTCATCGGCGCTTCTCTCCCGGTATACGGGTTGCTTCCTGTGGGGGCCTTTATGCCAGACCAACTAGAATATACATTTTTACATTAAAATCCTGTCTTTGGCCAGCCGTCCTGAGTGCCAATTCCTTCCCTACTCGAGTATCATACTTGTACCCTCGATTGGCGGTGGTTTGTGCCCCAGGAATCCAGAAAAATTACTAAAAAACTTTTACCCTGTCACCCAGCCTATCAGGAGGAGCAAGTGTCGTATGATACTTCAAGGAATTCTCTGTTTTTCCTGGCAATTTCCGCGTTTGAGGGATAAAGAGGTAGTTTAGGTGAAGGTGCGTAAATATTTTGTTTTTTCTATTGCGAGGCGAAAGCCTTGTGAGCGATGTCTTGCCAGGATGGGTATTACTCGGGTGTACTAGTACACAGACAAAAGTATGATATTCCCCTGTCTTTAAATAGCGTTTGAAAGAGTTTTTTTTTTCGTACTGGTACTTTATATCAGACTGAGTAACGCTGGCTGGCTGCTCTTGATGACTTGGTTTTCTCGCGGCCATTTTATCAACAGCGCTACATGTCACCGCAAGAGCTTAGTTGGAAGGGAAGTGTGCAAGGACGTTGGAATTTCCTTTCTCAGCTGCGCTGGTGGAAAGTACCGTGCAGTCAGCCCTGAGCTGGGACAAGACAAAAGGGCTTTACCAGGAAGGGTAAATACCGTAGAAACTCGTTGATCTGCTATCAGGGATCGGGCCCCGGGCTTTCGCAATCCAGAACAAAACACCTGGAAAAGGAATATCTTTCCAGACAGGGCATAGCTTGGGAGGCTGAGCTTTCTCGATCTCATCAACTGGTATCCGTTATTTTGTTAACCTGCTTTTCCAAGCCTATTATGGCTTAGCGCGGTGATCCGCGATACAGTCTTTCATCAGGTCTTGACGAATATCAGCGGGTTAAGAAAAGCAGGGATTAGCAGGGATTTTTTGTTACCCTACAATTAGCGTTGTTGGCACGAAGTTACCAGAGTTTGTGCCCGGCACGGCACAATGTAGTGCCCAAGCAATATATGTACCAATAAAATGACTTTGTAAGAAGAAAAAAAGGAGAAACTCTCTACAAGCCCAATTCACAGTGAATATCCCCCATTTGCATCCTTGTAAGTTCTCACTGGGCTGAAGAACTCCAATATTTACTTCCTCAATTGCACAAACTGGTCTACGACAATAGAATTGTTCAAGGTTGTGCCATTGGCCAATCTCACCACACTCTGGCACATCGTTGTGCCGTGCCAGGCACATTGGCATAGCACAAGGCACTTCAAATGCCAACAACGCTACCTACAATACCAAATTTTTTTTACTAGCCAAATACCCCTGTTTGTCATCCCCTAATATTCGTCAAGACCTGATGAACGACTGCACGTGCGTGTACTCGACCAAAAATTGCTGACTTTGGACATTCATAACCCATTCCAAAGCTGGATAGATTTAATGAAACCAAGGTATAGCGAAGGCAGTTGTTGAAACTTTTTAGGTAAAAATTATGAGAATTTTCCCATTCTCCCACAGGGGTCGAGAGCTTGAGATTGTCATTGGAGGTGCTTGCAATGTACCTTTTGTATGTGACACTCATACAAAATTTAAGGTACCTTTTGGCCACCACCACAATTTCTGGTATTGCACTATGGGTATTAACTAACAGAGCTTGTCACATATAAATGATAATATATAGACAGGTCCAAAGACTCTGAGGAATTTTTAATATTTTTCAGCAAAGCAACTGGGTGTGATTTTATGAGGTGAAAAGGCCCTTTTTTTGGTGTAAAACGTGGGGGAGTTGGTTGGTCGTACAAGCACCAGACAAAGTGTTTTCGTACAGGGTGAGGATAGCCGGGGTGTCCAAGACGTTGGCTTGCTTTTCGGTATTTTTGCTTCTCTTGCCACCACTAAAGGATTTACTTCGTAACCCTTGATCCTTGATCGATGCGAAACATTGATCGATGCGAAAACATCTTTCCCGGTGTTGGTACCGTAGAACTTTAGCCAATCAAATATGGTAATAATACACTGATTCACATATAGGCCTTGGCATGTCCTGACTCTATCCAACATTCCATTCCCATTACTCAGTTGAGGCCAAAAAAAGAAGAAAAAAAGAAAAAAAGAAAAAAAGAAGGATGGCGCCTTACTACGAGGGGCAATTACAACGTCCCAGCACATTCCTCTCATATTTGAGTGTCCACAGTGTGTAGCCAAGAGGACCCGGGTGGAAGAACTCGTAGGTAACGAAATCGCCTACTGCAATAGAGTAAAACGGGCTCCAGATATTATTTCCCTGGAACCGGAGAAGTCTTGAGTGGAAGATGTACTGTTAGGTTTAGCAGGAGCAGGCTGCGGCTATCCCTTGGAGTGTCAGAAACAGTAAAATTCGCGACCAGGGACGCTAAGTCCTGAATCAGTGGCAACTGGCCGTTTGTGGCTACGAATTCGTGCTTTTCAACTCTGAAGTGACTCAGCATGAGGGCAACCATTAATCGCCAACGAATCACAGCACTCGAGCGACGCCAAAAGAAGGTTAGCGTTCCTGGTCGCGAATTTTACTGTTTCTGACACTCCAAGGGTTGTCATAAGGTGGCAGGGGGCATCACGAGATATTGTGAAGGGAGGCAAAGTATCATACAATGGCACGCCATATGGCCATAGGAGCGCCTGGGGTATGAGGTTGAATTCGTGTCCTAAACTGGAATGTGCTCAGATAGGTATTTCGTTCCAGTGGATGGGACCGGTATGGATCGGGTGTGAGTATCTAGGCCCCGAGATGGCTTCACATGTGAGATGTAGGATGCGGCATTGCGAGCGCACGAGCTAAATAAACTGCAGGTCTTGGTGATGACTTAAACGTTTTAGGCATATTGAATCCGAAGATTTGAGTCCGAATTCTGTGCACAGGAGCACAGACAATTCGCCATACAATTTTTTTTACCCCCTGTGTTCGGGTTCAAATGCCCGGAACGTGTCAAGACGGAATTCTCTGTTCTGAGTCTTTTGTTCTAGTGGGTGTAATATCCTGTTAGCTTTCCCTTGGGATAGTGATAATGTAGTTGTGTTCGGGTGTGACTGCTTATGTGGATAAATTAGGGCTAAATTAGACATGGGTGAACTCTCTGGGAGCGCATCATATGAGGCAATCTAGGAAGTGCGTATAGTCATCTCCTCACTTCCCTCAAGGCATTTTGTGCCATAAGGCCCTGGGCTGTAATAATTGGGAAGCTGGGTTTGGGAAAGTTCATCCATGCACAAAATTGCGTGATAGAAACCTGCACATGCGAAATTGGCTCAATCGAATATCCTATGGTAAGTTCTGGATAAGCTCGACCTCTAATGAGGTCCCGAGAAAGCGCAGTTTCTACGGGAGTAGGCCTAAAGGGAAATAGTGGCCACTTTAAGAAGTACAGTGCACCCAGGGCCATGGTTACAGTTGAAATGAGGATCCGGAGCCTGCCGTCACACAGCGGGCAAAGAAAAGAAAAAAGATGGAGAATGAGAGAACGCCATCCCCCGCCGGACGAGCGGGGGTATTCCGGGCAATCATCAGCTCCCCGGAAATATTTAAAATTTAAGGCGCTTCGTAGATTGCCTCAATTATGTCTGGGAATCGCCCATTAGATAAGCCCGCATCTACAACCATTGGGATCGAAGTTTACTCCCAACAGCGAGCGCTCCTTAGCTGCCACTTTTGGGTATGGCAGACCAGAGGATTTTCGAGCTGCGCTTGGCGTAACTGGTGGAGCAGAAGCGATCTCTATTCCCAAAGTGCGAAGAGATAGAATGGAGTGGTAATACCGTCGGGCCGATGGATGGAATTTCAGCCCTAGTGTTAAAACCTCTGGCAGATATCGAATGTGCGAAAAAATTCTCTGCTTTGATTATGCAACCGGCATGTCATACATCATTGACCGGCCAATTCGACCAACGGCTACGGTAGTGGTATCATACTTAACCTGTGTCAGGTTAGTAGATCGAGATTCGATCATACTTTGTAAACTTGTTTGGTAGCTGCCCCGGGTTGAAAACAGACACAAGTGTGAACATCCTCTCCCCCGCCCATGTCAGAGCACATTGTTACTCATCTGATTGCGAGATAGTTGCCACGATCTGCAGGTCGAATTTGGCCAGTAAATGCGATACTGCTTTCTTCACCTGGGTGCTTGCACGAGTGATAGGCCGGTGATGTCAAATGTATGACATCTGAACATCTGATACTTTACATAAGAAAACTCGCAGCCATTGGGTAATGTGGTGAGCTTTAGAGAAGTGTTTGGTCAACTGGACGAGCGAGATTTACAAGGGGGTTGTTGCCACACGAGGGAGTTGGAGGGCGTTTGGTAGCCTCAATTGTGCAGTTTTTTGGGTGATGTTATTTTGTCTGAAGGGGTCAGGTGATTGGAGGGGTAGGGGGGGGCGGGGGACAAGTCGTCCAATCACTGCCGAACACAGTAACCCGCAGCAAAGCGGGAACAACTGAGGGCCTAGAACGCAGAAATTTGATATTAATAACCTAGGTTACACGGCAAAATGAATACGTGTTGGGCCCAAAACAGCTCTTGAGATGACAAACAGATCGAATGACAGTTTACCCAACATTCCCGCAGCTGTGATGCCCCTTTGCATAGGTATCGGAGTACTTGCGCGGGGTATTTTTTTCTTCAAGTTAGTTGCTCCACACATTACAGTTCGAAGTGGTTGTTGCTATTATTGATGGTACCAGGGTCCCGTAAGAAGTAATTGAACGGTTACTTAAGGTTAACCAGCCAAATATATCCCTGTCTGTTCAGGTTAACTGTTGTCAACCTGCCCTAGGGACTGATGCGGCCAAGTGCTAAGCAAATCACATGATCTTCGTTCAGATTTTGCAACGATTTTCATGGGTAATTTGGTGTTTTTTCTCCTTTTTTCCCTCTAGTTCAGAAGGGCCAGGGGATTGGAGGAGATTCAAGGCCTTCCTTTGAAAATTCTGCTCACTTCCGTTGTCGAGTAATTTGCGGAATCCAAGATCACGTGATTTACTTAGCACTCGGCGGAATGAGTACACTGTGATGCCTCCCACTCTCTATTGTTTGCACAATTGGAGAGCACAGAGTATTGGGTGTGGCTTGTGGGTGACATTCGAGGAGCGGGAGAAAAGCGAGGGTCTGCTGTTGTTAAAGTAGCGTCATAGGTGGAGTATAGCTGCAAATACGGTGCTGAAGGAAATTACAATTAAGCTGCCCAAAAGTAATGAAACTAGTACTAGACTTATGGTTATTATATCAGTAATAGGATGAAGTATTATATGCACGGGTTTCTACGTCTTAAGCTACCACGCACAATGTCTTGACACTCTAGGACATCGCCCCCTCTACCTCTTAACTAAGAGGATAAATTGGTGTCTAAGGGATGCTACCAAGAATGTAATGACCCCATTACTCTTTTCCCGGGAGATATCACTGATCTGAATCTGGAGTAATGTCCTTTTGGGGGATAGTCAGGAAACAGAAATCGTAGATTCGTAGCCACAATAGTGTACAAGAATGCTACCTAGGCCCCCTTCATATGGTGCTAGAACTCATGTAAAGCCTGCACCCTGATAGCTGATGACATGGAAGGGTGGTGGGCTCGGTTGGCCCCTACATGGCAAACGCCGATAATTATTCTCAGTCCCCTATGCCCCACCTACGCCTCTCATGGTGGCACCCACCTCAGCTATCCATCACTCTTAAACCCATTTAACATGGAAACCTCATATCGATGGGCGTTTTACCAACCTAGAGAGTTGGGGATATGTCTGCCAGCCTAGTAATCACCTTTTAGATAGTGGAATGCGCCTAAGCTTGTTATTAGTAGAGGCAGCAGATAAGACCTGAAGATTCATTGCCAAGCAGAAGGCATATACAGGAACTAGACTTCGAAATCCCTACCCGTCATTCATTCCCATTGTTCGGTCGGATTTCGGAGTAGGGATAGGAAGATGTCGGAGGTCGTATTAAAGAGGCCTGAGTTGAGGCCTAAAGTAATGGGACTGATTAATGAAAGAAAGAAAGAGGGGGGGGGAGTTGCTTTCTTGCTGGCTTGCTCGTCTATAGAGTGCCTGAGACTGTCGTGCTTATAGCAATGTGTAGCATGAATATACATCAATATGACCACTATCATTTCCTAGATCCTCATGGCCCAAGTGACCTAGAAATTGACCTAACATATCCGCACCTATCATCACATCGAGGTAGTATTTCCGACAGCAGAGGTTAAATCACGAAATATCGCTCATCCAGTCCCCGCAGTTCCTGAAATCCAAGGTCAATCTTTATAACATCTCAGATTACTATTATCGACCATAACAACAACAATCGATATATACAAGTTCCCTAGTCCAGGGCAGCCTCCAGAATTCTGAGATTCCAACATTCCATACTTGCTCTTATGCCAGCTCACATCCCAGAGATTCCTGCTATTTCTCCATCCCCAACATGATCATTCCCATTGCACTTCCCATACCAATACCAGCCATTTCAATAGCAGCACCAGTGTGCTCCGGACAACACCTCCTGTGGGAAGTGCCCGCACTTGTGGGCAGCAATATCATGCCCGTATGCGCTCTTGGGGCGAGCAAGCATTGAAACCCTTTCTCCTATAAAATCTTCTTATTCCTTCCTCTCTCTCATTCCTCCCCTCCAGTCACCTTACAACTCCTTAACAGCTTCAATACAAATTACCCTCGTTCATTTGAACACCTTGATTTTCAATGGCCCCCGGCTGTCCCCCACCCCCCCAGTTGTCCCTAGGAATAACCTGCAGTCCTACCCCAACCCATGAAAAGCACTGTCTCGCCCTATACCCACGGTCCCAGCTGGGAACTGCCTTCCTGGGATTTCGTTGCCCTGGATAAACTGTTAGAGGCCAATCCCCCCCTCCCGCTGCCCCCCAGATCGTTCGGAACACTGTATGGATACAGGATCTCATGCTTCTTTTCCAGTTATACTTCGACTTCATGAGAGCCCAGACTTTAGATAAAATCCAACGAATAAAGAGGGATGGAAGACCGCACAGCGGTATGAGACGCCGATGGTGGGGGTGAGGAAGAAACATCACTTCAAGGAAGAAATACAATTTATATCGACAATAGATGGCCAACCCCAAGCCACCCTTGTTCCCAGGGCTTGGGGCATCTAAAATAAATCAGCACAGAAAGGCGAAATATGTATTATGCTTGCACAAGGAACTCGTACGATATTTGTATCAATGAGATATAGACGGCCGAAAATGCTGTGAGAGTATGATACAAGGGGTGCTGGCAAGTGTAGGACAGGGGTTAGCTATTCACGTGCGAGTGGGTGAAGGGGATGGGGCGAGAGTCAGAGTACCAAAGTTGGGATCGTATATACGGGGAAGAGCTAAAAATGTGATTGGTGGTGTGGTGCGAAGGGAGAAGCAATCCGGTACACACTTTCTCACAACTGACAGGAAAACATGAGGGGCACATATCCCGAACAGCTACTCCCCCAGACTCTTCTCCGCGGTCCTACAGGATCCCATCAGGACCCAGAAACACCTCACAACAGCAAAAGGGAAACAAAATGGCTCTCCCCGGCTCTCCCACGATCACCCAGGACTTCCCACAACTCTCCAGGTTTAATTACCAAGGATTCTAGACACTTTTTGGCCTACGAGCAAACCTCTCAACAAACTGTCTAGGGCTATCACCAAGCACAGCTATAGGGATGATGCCCGTAAGATTTCGCGGGCTAGCCGAACTCACGGAGAACCTAGAAACCATGGTTCACGCATGCAGCTATCCTCCCCGGTGGAGATATTACAAAGTTCGCGTTTTCCCAACCCGTATATACTTTCTAGTATCTAGAACTCTTCAACAAGGAGCAAAGGTGTGCCTTCGAACAGTGAAAACAAACGAATCCGTGAAGGTCGTGCACCATTTGTTGATAGTAACTGTTCACACTTGACCCCTTTTTCGAGAAAACACAAGCAGCTTACAAGGGAATTAGTGGTGGGGGGTTTGAAGGTGAATGACCATTCTCACCAACCGGCTCAGCTGTGTTGCGCTAGAGAGTCTGAGCAACGTTCAGAAATTTGCAGCTGCTTCTCCAAACCAAAGGGCGAAAAAAAGCAATTATCATTTTTTTTCTCTTCTCCTACCCCACTGATCGCAGACCTCACCCTTCTGATATGGGTGCGGCCTAGAGCGGGATTCTACCAGCTCGTAGCAGGTCTGATTTACCCTGCAGCCCTATTGAGGAAGTCTAAGGTCTTCTGTCTCCCAGTTCCCACAGGGCAGGATTTTTAATTCTCCCGTCCTACGTGGTGGATTGTTCGATAATAACTCAACGCGAGGGGGCGAACTCTTAGGCTCTTGCTAATTCCGCAGGAGGTTAATTGGTTCTTGACATCTTTAACTACTACGCCAGCTAGGTATTCACGTAATGCTACCGTGGAAACGAACACTTATCTTACTGGCATGTGGATCTGATTTTTTTCGTCTAAGGGGAAGGACAATGACCTAACTACTACTCATTGACTACATTATAGGAGGGGGCACGTTCCCAAGAGAAGAGAAATTACAGGCATCGATTCCTGATTTGTGACGGGTTTATTGTTATTTCGATATTAAATTTGAAAGAATGGTCAGAATATCAATGATAGAAAAAGGTAGGTTTGGTTGAGAATAAGAGAGTATTTGGATGGGCACCCTATATTGGTAAGTGTTTAGCGTAGGGGCACTACAATATTCCTACACAGTACAGGCAAACTCCGACAATTATCCTTAGCATTTTAGACCCCACCATATGATGCGACTAAAACGTACTTCTTATGGCGGCACACAATTTCCTTTGTCCATCGCTCACAAGCCCATTCAACATGGATATCCCATATCGATGCTTCACAATCCTATAGAGTTGGGAATATGATTACTAGCGCAGAAGTGCTCCCTTGTAATGCGCCTAAACTTGCTATTAATGGAGTCGGCAGATAGAAACCAAAGACCCAAACTAGACTCCAAGATTCCTACCTGGGGAATTCATTCCATTTTTTGACCAGATTTCGGAGTAGAGACGAGCAGAGGAGGAATCACGAAACATCGCACATCTGGCTACTCACCGCCCCTGTTGGAAATTCCCGCACTCGTAGGGAGCAGTACACGTATGCACTCGCGGGACACTCAAGCGTTGAAAGTTTTTCTCCTATAAATTCTCCTTCCTCCTTGGCTTTCCTTTCCTTTCCTTTCCTTTCTCAAGCTATCTTACAACTCCTTACCCGCCTCAATGCAAGACTCTCGTTCCATTGAACCGCTCTACTTCACTCCGTAAAACCCTTTATTCCGATTATTACCTCTATTTCCAACTCCCCTATTTTCAATAGTCCCCCGCTGTCCCGTAATCCGCCGCCCCTTGGCAAGGCCTTCAGCCTACCCCAACCAGCGAAAGGCACTGTCTCATCCTATGGGGTCTGCCGCCAGAGCCAAATATAGCGGTTCTGGGATCTCGCTGCCCTAGACAGACTGCTAGTGGTGGTACAGTCTAGTCCGGGACTCTTAGCAGTCCCCCCGTTGGACCCCGTAAGGCTGCCGGACCGTTCGGAACCCTGGCGGAGGGAGGACTAAGCCCTGTCACTATGATTCCCCCAAACGGGCCAGGCTCGAGATATTCAGAGGAGAGAAGGGGTGCATGTAGCTAGGGCCGGGGGAATTGGAGTATGTATGCTGTTGGGTGGGGATCGTGGCTGAAGTGTGCTCCGGCGGAGGGATGGATGTTAGAATTTGAGTGTATAAGCTTTCTTGGCTATTGTTTTTGTTTTTATCATCATCCCTGTAGAATCATTAGTTCCTGTAAATGCTAACTTGCAATTAAGCTAACCAATTTCCTGCCTCTCCACCGTGATGCATATAGTCCTTGCTCTTTCGAATCAATGGGTCCACACCTCAGCCTTGATGTGCAGCCCTCCAATCCGGAATAGCCGAGTGCCAGAACACTTTAGTAGAATTCGGTGGAGGTGAATTTCTTTCGTTATATTATTTATGCAGATAGTAGTGTTCCGGCTGGGTGCTCAGTTCCCTTTGGTGGAGTTTCTACTGTACATATAGTGCAGGTGATACTTTCCAGATGTACTGCGAGATAGGCAGGTTGGGCAGGCATGCCTCGAGAATGTACAACCATTTGTAGCCCTATACCTGAATAGGTAGTGTCTCGGACGGTGCTTGCCATGGGCCGGGCCAGACAGGCCCCACGAAAGCCCGGCCTGCCCCATCGGCCCACGGGCCAGATCTAAACCATGACTATAACTAGCAAGTCGCAGTTGACCAAAATCCTTAAGCGGAAGCTCCAAATCCAACCCTGTACAATAGTATAATGCTAGAAATTGAATAGGCTAGCCCTAGTGAACTTTTATGGTGTGATATGATAGTTTCACCATCCCATTTATCTATTTTATTTAAGTTAATAAAAAGGTCCCCAGATATCATGTCAGGCTTGGACTTGAAGCAATAAACAGTGTATGAATAAGCTATTCAATAGTCAATCGTTATGAATTCAGGGTTTTTGCGATTCACTTATGATATATGTTGGTCGTACTTTAATAAAAACATTAGAGCCTGTTTGGCTACAACGGTTCCGTTCCGCTGGGTGACCGTTCCTGCTGTGAAAATTCCCTTCTCTCCGGTTTGAAACGGAAGGAAAGGGGTCATTGATATGGGAGAACGGAACGGAACCGTTGTAGCCAAACAGGTCCTTAACTTATTATACTATGATACTATCATATTCTAATAATATTATGATATCAATTGTTTTTTTCTCGCCTTAGGACAACAATTTATCCAAGGGTGAAAGCCTACAGGCCATATGGGCCACTTCGGGGCCCACGGGCCGGCCTGTTGTCCCCATTAAATTTTATAATAATAAACATGATGATGCCAGTGCTGATGCCCGGATCTCCATAGTAAAACAAAACTGCATTATCGAATTCACTTCCCACACTACCTGTGTGCCCGCTTCTAAATTTCTCACTTTTGAAGAGCGATTCTCAAACATTTTTGGCCCACCCCAGCACCTTAGCTTAGGTCCCAGCAGAGATAACTATTGGAACCTAACGAAAGCACAAAGAGTGAAGTGACAATAGTTCAACCACAACACCCGTGCAGGCTCACTGCTGAAAATAGAGAAACCAAACCTTGGCATAGAAGCACGTGTATAATATCCTCCCCGTTCTCGATCCTCCCTATGCTCTAGTATAACCTCGTGCCACCCGCCTGCAAAAGATATCTCCTCCTCCTGCTTACCCCCTCCCCTAGAAAAAAATATGCCGTGAAATATAGAATGAGCTAGCCATCTGCTAGGTAGTCCGAAATTCCCTACCCAGGAAAAGGAAGGGAAAACACACCGAAAATCTGCACCTAGACAAACACAATAGAAAAAACCTCAGATCTTGCTACGGAGGTGACCCCAACTCCGTAGAGCGAGGTTCAATTATTCGAGTCCTTACGGTACCCCATCCTCCAGCAACAACGTTACATTCAGTGTCCCCAATAGTCCACCAGGTCACTCTTGAAGGGAGGGCTGACCATGGGCCATAGTCCGTCGCTTTTTTGGCTGAGCGGATGCCCAAAGCCCAACAGCTAAAGACATAGATGGACCTTGAGTCTGTGCGCCCCGTACATGGCAAACTCTCATAATTATCATTAGTCCCTCATGCCCCATCCAAGCAGTCCTTTATACTATGCTACTAAAGCCCTCTCCTCATAGTAGCACACTACCTTAGCTATCCATCGCTTTTAAACCCATTTAACATGGACACCTCATACCGACGGGCACTTCCCCATCCTAGGGAGTTGGGAATATGCTTACCAGCCCATTAATGCTCCCTTGGATTGTGGAATATCCCTAAACTTTGTTATTAGTGAAGGCAGCGGATAAAACCAGAAGACTAATTCCCGAGAAGAAGGCATATCCACAAACTAGACTCCAAGATTCTTGCCCGGGTCATTCATTGCCTTTTGTTCGACCAGATTTTGGCCCAGACAGGGAGAGTCAGAGGTGAAATCACGAAACATCACTCATCAGGTCCCTTGCCATCCTTATTGGAAGCGTCCAGACTTGTAGGCAGCAGCACGCGTATGCACTCGTGAGACATGCAGCCATTGAAAGTTTTTCTCCTATTCAATTTCCCTCCTGCTTGCCTTTGCTTTCATCTGCTCCCATTTCCTTCCTCAGGCTATCTCACAACTCCTCAAATGCCTTAACACAAATTACTCTCGTTCACTTGAGCTACTCCGCTTTACTACGTAAAACCATTTAGTCCGGTCATTACCTCCATTGCAAACAATACTGCTATTCGCAACAGCCCCCCGCAGTCCTGCATCTCCCCGGCTGTCCCTTTGAAGGCCTGTAATCCTACCACTACCCGCAAAAAGGTAGGTCTCACCCTATGGGGCTGGCCGTACGAGCCAAAGACAGCCTTCCTGGGTTCCCACTGCCCTGGACAAACGAAACTAGAGGCTGCCTAATCCAGTCCGGGGCTCTCAGCGGTCCCCCACCTGGCCCCTTTGGCCCCCGGACTTCCCGGAACACTGTTAACGAACCGTACGGAGGGAGAGGAAGGAGCAGCCTCATACCAGTTTACAAAACTCTAGTAGGAAGCATAAGGGTCAAAGGGAGAACCTCAAGAGAAAGAAGAAAAGGTACGAGGAGCTCACAGGGGGAGTGAGGGTCAGGCTAGAGCTTCTTCTCTTGAGCCGGGTGCGGGGGGTACGATTTCACCTCAAACTAGTTCACTGGATTCGAGGGCGCACAACGAGATTTCAGCGGGGTCTAGTTCACAACATTCCAGTGTGGAGAGTGGTATTCATATACTCGTCCCAGGCAAGAAGTACCCGGAAACAGGGGGGGTCAATATTGTATGAGCGCTCAGATAATCGCAGGGGGTTTACTATACAAAAATCTAATCCCTGTTTCCGGGTACTTCTTGCCTGGGACGAGTAGAACCCGGCTCCAAAACTCGGCTACAGGGGAAGGGATCTCGGCTGGAGCTGGTCCCCAAGACTCGAGTGGGGAGGACGTGGTTTGGGCGGAGGAAGGAATCGCATGGGGAAGCGTGGTAGCGACGCAGGTATGTAGAACTTGGAGTCGCATGATTCACGAGCCACTTGGATACAGGGGTTAGGATTGAAACTGACGGGGTATGGATGGCCAGAGGCCATATCTGTGTCCCGCATGGTAAATACTAGTCGTAGAGTGTACCTTCATGTGGAAAGGTACCATCAAGCTTGAGGTACTTGTCCCAGGCCATAAGTACCCGAAAATGAAGGGGAATCATTTGTATGGGGGCACAGACACGCACGGATGTTTTGCCATATATTTCTTTAATCCCTGTTTTCGGGTACTTATGGCCTGGGACAAGTATCACACTGCTTTACTGGGATTGGTGCTGTACACAGATATGCTCTCTGGTCGCCCACACCCTTGTCTATCTCATCACTTAACTTACCTTCAAACCTGAGTATGCCGATATTAGCAACTCTACAGAGGAATCAGCAGAGGATGATGGCAGAACTAGAAGGAGGAAGGAGCCCATCCAGCCTAGGAGTCGAGAGAGGAGAAGTCATGAGCAAAAGGCTTGAGGTGGCTTCCATGGGAACAGTGGGATACATACCCGTAGATCTAAAGTTCTGGGAAATTGGGACTATGATGGACTGGGGAAAGCCAGTTGCTGCTGTTCTGGGTAAGGCCAAAAAGTTTGCTTTCAGGGGATCACTTTTTTGTGATCTGACAGCTACTGTGAGCGGTAACGGCCCGAGGGGGCTGAGCGCCCCAGCTCTTATCCCCTTCTTCACCCCCAAAGGGACGCCACTTAGAGCCTGTTGGGATACGAAAGTCCCCTTCCGTTGCCATACAAATGAGCATTTCCCTTCCAATCCAAAATTCTAAAACAAACCTTTCCAGAAGTAGGATGGTCACAAAACAGAAAGGTTGCTCCCCTCAGTTTTTGGTAAACGGTCTCTTATGGACTTACATCCAATAACTTTTTGATGATGTAGCACAGAGCTAATGATGCTTACCTCAAGCAGGAAACCTGTGTGTTTATCCTCGGATTTGGTGTCTGGCTCCAGCATCCAGACAAAATAAGCAAGCCTTTGAGGAGCAGGCCATTGCTCAGGTTAAAGTATGGAGATCGCACAGTAAAACGGGAGGAAATTTTCTCTCCCCCTTCAACCCGAGGGGGTCCCAGGCCACAATGTGAGGGAAATTAAAGTTGCTGGCTGCCGCCGAATCGTGTCAAGGTGCTAGAGGAGGAATGTTACTACTATAAGAGGGCAAATGACTGTTTTGCCGAGGGCAGTATCATACCTGCAAGAAGTTTATATGTATGATAATATGATAGATACAGATACTGACATTGTCAGAGGGTTTGCATGGAAAAACCTAGGTGGTGTTAACATAAGTTAATGGCAAAATTTGACAACCTAGTTCCTTGATTCCACCTTGCCGAGGTGTAAAAGCCATCATATGGGACCTGGAAAAAGAGTGCCCTAAATGCCAACCTCTGGCGCACTTTTATTCCTTCATATTGGTATGGTTTTAAAGTAATGCTACTCAAGATTAATTTTAATCAGAGATGTTTTGTGATACTTGGGGATTGGACGCAGTGTAGCCTGTTGAAAATACTGAGTTTAAAAAGCTCAACATTTATCAGAAGTCTGGTGGGCGATGGAATGCAACGCTAATAAATAACCCCACCTAGGCAGATTGCGCGAAGGGAACAGTCTATCCCTTCGTCTGTATTCGTCGCTTTTTAGTCTGCGGTGTCTACCGACAATACCTGAGCAGATTAAAGCTATTGTTCTCGACACCAGAATGGGGAGTCACTAGTTGCTCTGGGGATTCATTTCGCGCTCATCATCCAATGTCACTCGGATAACACTTGCTTCATTTTGTTGGAAATAGTGAAACAGTCAAGATCTATACCGAAGACTTAAGGGAACGAAAAACCATGGAGGGATTCATTCTATCTGAGGAACCGGAGGGCCGGCTATTTATGCTGCGCAACAGGAATACATATCCACACTAGAAAATATATCCAAGGTAACAAAATAAAGACGAAAGAAATCTGATGCACATAGAGTTACATCCATGATTAACTGATTGAGTAGTGAAATAAATGAAAGATCCAAAGCGAATGAGTTGAGCTTAAACTCTGACAGCATTGAAGTGAAACTAGCATGTACTAGGAAGAGTTGTCGTACTCAAGGACGTAGAGGTGCATATCCGAAAGTATAATTTCAACACATTTTTATAGAAAGCGTATTGCCGATTCCCCCAAGCCTCCCCATGTTATCATACTCCAAAGGAAGCTTTAATCCACGTATTGCTAATCCATTCCGCTTTCACATTCAGTACCGGTAAGTTAGGGTGGTCAGGAATTTGGTGATTCGTATTTTCTTACCCTCACATGCACCTCTCTATCTTCTTTTAAGACTATATCACTAAGTGTGTAGAATCTCGAATGGCGTACAGCCCGAGGTGAGAAGGATAAGCTTGTGACCCCTGCCCACTCCGCAAACAACTCACCAATCGATGGAACCAACCCTCAATTGTCTGTCTTAAAATCACAAAATCAATAAATTTTGTAAAGTTGTAGCTTAAGTTGCCTGTGGAAGTGGATTTTAATGACAATGTGAGCAAGGGTGACGAACCCACCCTTCTCATCTTCACGCACCATAACCAGACCAAGTCTCCTACCAAGATGATGTGGCGTGTAAGCGGTTCCAGACCTCGCAGCAGGTCCACAACCCGCCTGACAGCGAGAAGTTATTTTCAACTATGACGATCTCCATTATCTGGTGGACGTATTCCATGGGGCTAGGAATATGAATTCTACTACTGTGCCAAAGAATGATGGGAATGGAGCCGGCCCGAGCGGGTATCGTATCTAGTCCCAGGTTAGCCCCGGATGTTGAGCGCCTCGTGGTCTGTGCGACTCATACTTGCTGGAAGGGGTCGGGGAATAGAATTCCTCCGGCCATAGCTTGCGAGCTTGGGGGTACTAGAGAGATACCCGGTGGGATGGAGGCTGAGCGAGTAGCCGGCTTGATCTTTGCCCGTCCCCGAAGAGAGATGGTGCCCACGCCCCCACACTAAATTGTGCCGCCCCCTACCCTGGAGGAGGTTGCGGGGTGGGATATGCTAACTAGTGGTGATTCTGTTTTGTTATTTTCAGGACAGCCGGTATTCTTGTCGATCCCTCTACTTGCTACTGGCCGTGCAGATAGTATGACACTTTCCGAGTGCATCATCCCACGGGATAGGCTGGATCTGGATCACTTTCTTCGCCTCACTCTAATCCCGTAGGGAGATACCGGTATTTCTAATCGGTGGCCTCTTTGTCAGTAGCTGAACTGATCGATTGAACCCCATAGCTCAATGCCAGTTCGGTGCATCAGCTACTTCACTGAAACTCCAACCCCCCAAACCTCTTAGTACGTCCAAAAATTATGGGACGTTGAAAGAGGGACTGGGGAGGCCTGTGAGGAATTAGTTCAATTCAAGAACTTAAGTATGGTACCTGTGGTTTAGCAGAGTTTGAGCTGTATCCTACTCTTGCGCATAACTCAGGAATCGTGCAACACGCCAAACTCCATGACAGCAGGAGAGAACTAAAATATAAAATAAAAAGGGCTCCTAGACAGGGGAAAAGATTATCTAACAAAGAATATCTAATGAATCCCAAGCAGTTTTTCCAGAATCTGAGTCAGTCACACACCTCTATAATGGAACTCTTTATACTGGAAACCTCGCGATTATGAATAAACCCTCTGGGAATGTATGCCCTTGCTCTCCCATACAAACAATCTTCCTCGGTATGGAATTCCTTCAAAAGCCTCACTATAATGAACGAAAAATCTTGAACCCCTGGCGTTCCTTATAACGAGGTGGTACTGTACAAGTACGAGCACGGTACCTTCATGAGGCAGTTAACTTAAGTGAGGAGGCCGCAGCGTAACCCCAGAGTTAAAATCTGGCGCTGTGCTGTCAAGCACATCGTCCTCAAGCACAGAACGTCGGAAGCGCTATAAGATTAGGAACTCCTCGCTTGTTACATAATCTCAGTTAGAACCTTGGCACGGCTGCTTATTACACGGTTTCACCCTCTGGATTCCAGTGCCACTCCCTCTTTCACGCCTGTGAAAAAAACATCTTACCTTGTTATTCCTAGCATCCCACTAACAGACCCCAGCTAGTATTGTATAGTCAGTATAATACACAGCATCGAACCAGTATCGAAGCCGAGCACAATCCACCAAATGGTCCAGTAAATGTGTCGTCGAAAATGCCACTTTTTCTATTTATACTTGTAGTTGCCTTCTTGCCTTGCGCTGAAGATCAAGTACTAAGTCCCCGTACCACGGGAAGGGAAAAGAAAGGAGCCCTACAAGCGCCCCCAACGGGGCATGCACATGCACCTCGAGTGCTCCTTCCACTTTCTTCTCTCCACCTCCGCATAATTCACCTAATGCATCTGGTGATCGCACGGTGTGGGAAGCACTAGTTTGGAAAGTGAACTCTGCTTGTAGTGATTTTTGCGGCTTTGCGCATAGGGAGAAAGGTGGCATTGTCTTCAGCGTGTTTTAACATGTAAGCACCCGAACACAACGGGTTAGAAAAATCTATAAATCTCTAAGAAGTGATGAATCGAACATCCCTGCAGTACTCGGGTGTCAGGGTATTTGAGGACCAGCACTTGTCCAGCGCACCGGTATTGCTCGAGCAAGTACTGTACTCGAGTACTAGTACAGTACGAGTACAATAGAGTGACGGCCCCCCGCTCAAGAATGGAAGTTGGAAGTTGGAAGTTGGAACTCTTGGCGAATATTTGAGAGGGAAGAAAACTTCTCCACCGCAAGATAGGTGAAGCTAGGATAAAATTTATGGAATTAATCCACCGCAAGAAGTTTGTGTCATTGCGTATTCATTGCTCTTTTCAGGCGTCGCCTCGGGCATGGCTGCCAAGCCTTAGGACCTCTGACTTCTAACTTTGATTTATGCACGGGGGCGCCGTCACTCTAATACCAGTACTGGGCGAGTGCTTGTGTTACCGGTCCCGACTTTTTGCCGCCACCAAAAGACACTCCATCGTATCACTAGGGTTTCCTAATCCGGTTTAGTCTTCATTCAAATGCCGCACTTCCTACTGCAGTAGAGGCTGACGCGACTTTTGTCTATCCCTAACTTTACTACTCGAGTACAAGGGGGGTTAACCCAAAAAAGGGAGGGTTATACCGGTATTTGGCTGGCTAACCTTAAATAACTGTTCAACCACCTCTTACCGGACCCTGTACGGTACAGCAGTGTGCCAAAAGTACCGGCACCCCATTGGTGTAGTAATAGCATTGTTGCGTCACGGTACCAGCTGGCCAGAACTTTTGGCACACGGGTGTTCAGAAGGTACCGTATTGAAATCGACGGCATTCCGGGTTGGTTAATTTAATACGACCTTCGGCCGGTCGATGGGGTCCTGTTTTCCTTGGTCTATGAGCGTGCGACAAGCCCCCTATCGATCTGTGATAATCTGAAACGCCGCCTGTCACACCGCAGCTGTGTTTGAAGGAAATTAAGGCAGGCATGGCGGTTTACATGGTAATAAGGTGCTTGCAATGTTGTACTTTACTGTACTCTAGTACAAGTGGTTGCTGAATTCCTAACCCAAAAGAAATGTGAGGGAAAGCTTGATTTTTGAAGCCAGTCTGGTGTTGACGCTTCTTAGTTGTCTTCTACTCCTGAACTTGCTGCTAAGAGCGACATTTCCCCCCATCGTGCCGCATCGGAGGTACCTAAATACCGCATCTCCACTCCTAGTAGTAAGTTGCAAACAAATCCGTTAAGATTGCCCGGCTCGGGGTTTCCAAAAGTATCACTGGGCTACCGTAAAAAAAACTCCCGCTTTATCTCTAAATCCGGAGATTGGAGGTGTGCTGGGGATAGCGAATCACACGACCTTTTAGCGTATTCTAGGGCGGAGGGTGTGTTGAGAGATGAAGCCGAGTGATATCGAATGAACAAAATACCACTAGAGAATCCACCTCGGAAATCCCCATCGGTCCAAATTACTCATCAAAATGACCAAGTTAGAAATGTGACAACAAGGTAAACAAGTAATTTCGAGGTTTCCGAGAACAAAAGGCACACAGGATTTGCTCCCCGCACGAATATCAGCAATGAGTCCCTACAGGGATCAGACCGCGTTCCGGTGAGGGAGGGGCTTTGGGCGAACCGCAAGCGGACTTCGGTAAATGCACCGGCCCGCTTAGGGTGCTTCAGTGATAGAGAATCGAATTGCTCATAGTTTCGCGGGAGAAGCCTGATCCCGTATCCTACCTGTAGAGCTATCTTCCTCAGCATCTGGGAGACGGGGAGAAAGACCCTTTGCTTGTACCGTAAAGGAAATGCCATGGTCTACTTCAAGTTAAGGGTTCGTTGCTACTGGTATTGTACTCGATCGATGTATGGCTGTGCTCGAGTACGGGTAGGATCAATTCCCACCTCTAAAGAATCTTTAACTCGACAAGGTATCCTATAAGTGCGACACGAGCGCTCGCACTTGGGCACTTTTGGTAATATGGTCCAGGCACTGACCTGGACTACTGTACGAGTACTCGAGTAGGTGAAGCACCTCAAAAGGTAGACAGATAGACGGTGCCAAGCTCCCTCTGAATGTCTAGAAGCACAGAATTTTGGCCCCACTTGTTTTGAGGGGGGTGTTCTTCAGATCGCCGTGTGTATGTGCGATGTGGTTGGTCCCGTTGCCCCACGCAGCATAAAAACTTGATTCTCCACTCTCTTACTCACCCCTCCCCCCTGCTCCGCCGCTGTTTGATTATGCATTGGCGACTGGATAACCTTCGTGCAGGAAATTGCTATTCAAGTGAGTTAGAAATCAGAGAGAGGGGACTGAAAGAGAGTGCCAGTGAGTTCGGATAAGATTTTTTTTATCTTGGTTAGGCTAACTCTTTATAGCCCGAGCTAAACCTCTCAGGAGGCTGATATAAGCGCAATTGTGAGATTCGTCCCAGCCACTTCTTATTTCAACATTCTAACTTAGCGCTTGACGGTTCTCACCAAATGGGCGGAGCGGTTGTTGCTATATTTGCATCTGTCAGCTGCATAATACATCATTACTCGTACTCTGCGATAGAGTAAAAAGCAATGATGGAATCGGACACTGAAGAGCTGTGGGGCTGTAGGGGTTGTTGGCTTTTTCTCTACCTCGTCGCTTGAGATGTTAGTTCCTGATCAGTGGAGAGGCTTAAAACCTTATACTACTCCGGCGTTCCGGTATTTAGGCGGAGTTTTATGTGGGATGGTATCATAGCCGCTTTGAGCTTCTGTTGGAGCCCTGGCACATCTGCCCGTGTGAATTACTGCCGGATCACGAAAAGAGCATTTCAATATCCGGACTTTTTGGCCATGGTAGTCCACTGAGTATCTAGAGATCCCGGTCGCCCGTATAGGGGTAAAGCTCGAAGAAGGGGGGGGGGGGAGAGGAGGTTTTGCACCTTGTTAAAACCTGCATCACACTTGATCTTGTAACCAAAAAAATGCCGTGCTGTAACACCGACTAGCATTTTCCTCCCTTCGAATGCCCTCGTAACGAACCAGCCTGCAATACCGGTCTCCGTGCCAATCACGGTTATCCCTAGGCATATGTCTGCTAGCTCTCTCCCTATTCTACTTTCTCCCTCCTTCGACCCACCAGAGCTCTGCGAGACGCTGTTAAGTTTGACAGAAAGGGCAATTGATATGATACTCCACCCTCTAGAGTTAAACAATCAAGGACTAGTGCGTGCGTTTAATTCAGTGCAGCGATAGCCACCAACGACACCATCCTAGATGAATAAGCTACTTTTGCAGGTACTATTCTCAACAGCAAATCACATCACCAAGTCAGAAGGGAGGGAAGGCTTAGCGCGGGTTGAGACACACCCTCGCCACCTTGAAGTACTGCTTGTAGAGTGCCCAGAAAACCCTCTACTGTGCCTAACGGCCGCTGGGGAACGGTTTCTTCACCTTGATCTTCTTTTCCTTCCCCCCTCTCCTTTCAAACCTTAAGCCTTGCTTCTCGCCTCTCTTTTTTTCTAACTCCCGGACATCCCCTCCATATTCCATCTTCCATTTTATTTCCTCTATTATCCCTGTTGGAACGCCAGCTGCCGGGAGCGAGCGGGCGAGGGAGCCACGGTAGGAACAAGTGAGCCGTCAATGATTGGATGCGATACTGGAGATAAAAAGTCTAACATGCGACCTTTGACCAGAAATTTATACGATGGCACGATACCCTTCATTGGTAACAGGTTCTCTATTATGGCTTTCAACGTTAAGCCGTTTATCGGTTTCCCAGTCGGGATGGACGTTGGATCCTCAGAAACACCTTTGCCAGATGGCTAACCATATGTGTTTGTGTTCCTCGTTCCAACTTTGTTCCTTGCTGCATTCTACCCTAAAACCATCCGTTGTTCACCGTCACCATGAGTTTTACTAACAAGTTATTTACAATTCGGCAGCGACCGTGGTCAACAATACCATATACACCATCGGAGGGACGGCATACTACTGGACTCCAAAATCTACTCCCGGTTCACAAACCTCTTCCAACAATGCTTCCTCCTACATCCTGAAAACAAGTAGTAAGCTATCTCCCCTCCCCCCAACATCTGGGCCATGCCAATATTGTATCGCTTCATGCATTAATAAACAAACTTCCGCAGATTCATTCCTACGAGCCCTCGACCTCTCGAACCCTGTGAACTTCGAAGCCGAATTCTCGGACACAACGGAGGTAATCTCCGAGCTCCCCTTCGCGATCCCACACGTCAAGCTCGGTGCAGTCTGGGCGGATCAGAACAAAATATACTACTGGGGTGGAGAACTGGAGGTAGAACCCGTATATATGGACGGGGCGTACCAAAATAAGACAAGGGAGTGGCCAGACCCAATGAAGTACTACACCTATGACCTCAGCCAGCCGAAGGGGTCCGGGGCTTGGGAAACAGTCTCGATCTCGAACGCTAAAGGGTCAGATAAGTTGACCGTTTCCCCGAGCTTGGGCTCATACACCTACTCTGCTGAGGCAAGAAAGGCATTCTACCTCGGGGGCACGCTCGCTAGAAATGAGCTGAAGAATAGGGACGGGTCAAACGCGACCAAGACTGGGCTTAAGTCGTACTATGTAGGCTCAATGGTCGTGTACGATGCTGCCCAAAATTTATGGAAGAATGAGACTGTCGCGACGGAGTTGAATGATATGGTAGATGGGTCTATGGTGTATGTTGCAGGTGTTGGGGAGGAGGGTATATTGGTTAGAGTCGGTGGGGTTGATAAATATGGTAAACTTGTGGGTCTTCTCTTGATTACTCGTCACTTAGACATCTAGGGAAGCTACATATGCATAATGATTAGCCCGAGGAAGGAGAGGTTTCGCTGACATAGATATTTCCCTTGCACAGATTGGCTTCGACACGGTCTACGTCTACGACATCGCCGCCAAAACCTGGTACCGCCAACCAACCACCTCCAAAACAAAGATCTTCCCAGACGGTCGCAGGGAGGGTTTCTGCACCGGAGCCGTCGCAGCTCCAGATAAGACCAGCTTCACGATCTACATGTACGGGGGATTGGATGGCAACACCCATATAAAGGGCACCTGGGCCTTGACAATGCCCTACTTCCAATGGATCCCCGTGAGCTCCTCTGGTGAGCCAGAGGGAGGACGCTATTACACAACGTGCCAGACTATCGGCGGACAACTTGCTATGGTCCGTGGTCGCGTCTCGACGAATGGAGGCGATACGAATGGTGGGTCGTACTTCTACGATATGACGAATCTCACCTGGGCCCTTAACTATCAGCCTTCAGAGTACCAAGTGCCGAAGACTATCTACGATGTTATTGGTGGGAAGTAAGTTTTTAACCTTCCTCCCCTCGGCTCCGCTTCACGTGCTAGTGGGGGCTAACGGTTGCGGAAAGTGGGCAAGGTGGAGCCACCATCACCGGACCTACAGACGACAAAAGTTTCGCCGAAGGCCTCGGTAGGCTCTTCACCGCAGCAGCAACCAACAGCACCCAATCCCCCAGCCCGAGCAGCTCCCCAAACCCCGATAATGGCGGAAGTTCTAGCCCAACCGGTGCAATTGCCGGTGGTGTCGTTGGCGGTGTCGCAGGTCTTGCGATTATCGGAGCGGGTGCCTGGATGCTCTTGCGCCGTCGTCGTCGTAGAAGCTCGGATCTCGCTATGGAAGGCGGAGCTGTGGCTGGAGGTCAGGAGAACTCACTCATGGGAATGCACAAGAGCCCGCAAGCACCGAATTACGAAGAAGGTTCGCCAATGAGGTATGAGATGGGTGGCATACCTATACAAAGCCCGGTACATGAGCTAGATAATACGGCAGTACAAGGAGGGACACGCAAATAAGAGTCTTACAAAAGTGAAACGGGTGGTTGGGAAATTGGAAGGAGAATTTTGCCATTAATTCAACCACATCAGTAGGATTTATATATACCGGTAATCGATGTTATGTATTTAGTTTTTCCTTCACTTTTTTAGCCTTCTATTTCTATTCGGGCGTTGTAAATTATCACTGGGTCGGGATTTTTTTTCATTTTCATTTTTTTCCTTGTGTAAAAGTTCCGCTCCAAAGCAGCCGACTTTTCACAAGTTGGATATGGCACCTTAACTAACCAAATGCGCTTCCCCCCGTGATGGTAGGTCTTAAAACCTAAACCCATCTAAAACCTCTCAAACAGCCGCTCACACCACCACCACCACCACCACCGTTGCTCGGCCCTAGCCGTTATCCCCGAACCGCAGTACCCGAGCAATAAGCTTAAATCCCTACCGTAAGGGGAGGATTCAGCCTCGGTTTCACACTCCATATGAAACAGTAGAGAGTTGAGCAGAGAGGACACCAACCACGATCGATACCGGCACTTCTATGTACCATAGAGTATCGACAACTAGTGAGGGCGCTGTCCCACTTTTCCAAGCGCAGAGGGGATAGTTGAGCCACCAGACTATTGTACTCGAGTACAGCACTAAGATCTACGCAAAAAAAAAAGTGCTAAATTCCGACGATAAGCAACCGCGTCCACAAGCGCCGTCCAATTGCGAGCAACGCACGAAGACCAAGGATCTGCATACCTCAACGCAATCTAAACCGTAATGGTGGGGTGGGCGGGTTTTACCGGTACGATATCAACTTAGTCAGATACCGGTAACCGGTATTACCAGCATTGCTATTATTGATCGTGGCAGTGCACCAGACGGGGGGGGCACAAGCCACCGTAGTCAGCTACTCGGACACCCACCCTCACTCGGAAGGGGCTAAACTTGAATGGGATAATTTTCCTGTGGGGGAGCTTGGGGCTTGATATAATCATACCGGCAGTACTGGTAGGATGTTGCGAAGCGAAGAGATTTAATAATAATACACGGGTGATCTTCTCGCATTACTGTACTCGAGTAACTTAGATTAATTAACCGATCGGCGCATGCCCATGGGTTAGAGCCTGTTTGGCTACAACAGTCCCGTTCCGTTCTCCCATACAAATGACCCTTTTCCTTCCGTTTCAAAACGGAGAGAAGGTCATTTTCACAGCAGAAACGGTCGCCCAACGGAACGGAACCGTTGTAGCCAAACAGGCTCTTAGGTGGTCAGGGATTTCCACTTCCTCGGCTGGGGGGGAGGCGGGGAGTGAAAAAGACCAGAAGCACCTGCTCTCCCGGGAAGGAGCGAAAAAAAAAAAAGACAAGGGAGCATCAGATCTTATCAAGAGGGGCGACTCCAACGTCCTGGCGTAGCGCAAGGATTGGTTCTTCTAGTTCTTGGGGTGGTAAACATCGTTGGAATGAGGGTCGGGAGAATAGGCCAGGGGAGATGGGAGGATAAGAGGACAAGAGGAGATAGGGAAAGGAGATTAAATATTTTTCAGTATGATACTAGCAGAGGAGGGCACAACCAAGCGGAAGCTACCAAGTTATAGTACCTTTACAAGCCTAAGATAAGTGAGTGTTAGGAAATGTAACTATCTTAAACCTGAATTTCACGGGGCAATCAATATTGGGACAGGACATAGTATGACGGGAGAACGGCCAATGCAATGAACTAGCTTTTTTCAACGAGGAAAGGGAAAAATGAAGACATCGCTAATAATGTATGGGTGGATGGAGCAACAGCAGCACAATCCCCCAAATACAACATGAGGTTATAAAGGAGAGCAGAACAGGGACAGAATCAGGGAATCCATTGAGAGTGTGCGAGCTTAAAAGGTGCTCCCAGCAAGTCTGCTGGCAGCATTCTTCGCATCTAACCTATCTTCATCACCCATTCCCTCCTCTTCTTCTTTTATCGCGCCAGGAACTGGGGCTATAATCGCCGCGCCCCCGTTCAAGGCTTCCACTCCCCGGTTCACGCCAGCGACTCTCTGCACACCGCTCCAAGCATCCCCCCGAGGCCCTTGGCTCGTCGCTAAGCTCGCTCTCCGACTGGCCGGGGGCGCATCACGACCTAACCTACTAAGTCCGCCGGACTGATCGATGGCCCTGATATCTGGTCGGACGGATTCGAGGGTAGCGAGCGTTCTACGCTCCGCTTCAATCTGGCGAAGGCAGTAATCGCGGATCGAGTTTCGGAGATCCTTGCTCGTCCTGTTGAACCATTTCCTGCGTTCCCGGACGAGGTTCTCTGTTACCCTTTTCACTTTCTGGCCTAGGTGGGCTTCGTTGCTTTTCGCTTCTTCCAGCGCTGCTAACGCTTCGTCGACTTTGTCACGCTTAATTGCGCCCTTGCCTTTGAGCAACTCCATTGTTTGAAATTTGCTACGAGTGTCCTTTCTCGCAGACTCGAGCTCTCGCATGAGGATTTGGCGGTTTGTAAGTGTTTCTTTGACGATGAACGCGTCTCCAGAGTGATATGTGAGGGGATCGCCTAAGGTTGTAGCTTCAGAGGTGGCTTGCGCCGCGTGAAAATCTCCCACTGATTGGATAATCTTGCCGAGTTTGCGGAAGGCATTCGCCATGCCCTGATGCGCTTCGGATTGCGAGATTGCCAGCAGGCGGGCACCAAAATCAGATTCGGCAAGACCAACGCCTAAAGATTGTCAATCACGTGCATCTGTAACTGCCGGTAATAGTTATAATATACCTCTCCGGCTCTTAACCATACGGTCAACCTTCTGCCCAGTCTCCATAGTGCCTAGATAGAAAGCCTTGACGACAGGTCTTGTCGTCTCTAATTCCGGGGTGTCATCGGGTGGCGGAGCAAATTGCTTGATGACTCTCCGTCGAACACCAGTCGCAGGCTGCTTTCTCCTGATCACAGGACTATATCCAAAATCACTCTCGACAAAGAAAACCATCTCCTCATCACGCATAAGGACTTCGTTTGAGCACACGGTGTTGAGCCACCGTTGCATGCTCGCACGAACACGAGCTTCATCCTCGTCTGTCCCAACACCTGCCGAAGTAGACTGCGGTGGAACGGCAGGCACAAAACATTCAGGGTTACTAGACAAGAGATGGTTTGCGAGTTTCTGGAACTCTGGGTGTGTACGCCGAACATCACGGAATTGCGTAGCGCGGAATTTGGGAAGATTTGTCTATTCTAGTTGTCAGAACTACTTTTGCAATATGGATAAATTTTGAGCAAACGTACCTGCACATCAAATCTTAGGATAGGATCTTTCCTTCCGGTCCTTTCAAGTGCTACTATCTTGGCCTGTAGCTTATATTGTGCAACCTGTCTCTGCTGCTGCCCCCGGAAGCTCCCCTGACCTCGAGTTTCAGGTTTCTGATTGTGTTCTCCGCCTTGATGTTGCTCTTGTGGGTGTTGCTGCTGATCTGGGTGAGCTAGTGCTTTAGGGCTCTCAGCAGGACTATCGTCGCCAGCATATCCCGGACTTCTGAATCCACCATCATCTTGAAACCCGGGTGAAATCGGTGTTTGGCTGGCGAATCCAGGGTGGTCTAGGTCGTCGGAACTTGGATGGCGGATATGAGGAGAATAAGGTGTAGCAAATCCAGGGCTCCCGAGGGGATCATCACCGATGAGAGTTGCAGAGGACTCGGATTGGGTTTGCGGGGGGCGGTGTTGGGCAAAAGGTTGCTCGGTAGGATCACCAAAAAGACTTGGCTCTGAGCCAAAACCCGAGGAATAGTCCATTGACCGGAGGTGTTGTTGGAGGGCGGAGATGGAGGTCTTTGAGTTAAAGCTGTTGTTGTTGGATCGGTAATGCACTAGAGTATTATTGGTGGGGCGGAGGACGTTTTTGGAATCATGCCTCTTCCATGCTGAAAAGCACGCGTGGCTGCACGCACGGTTCAGCACGTTTCCTTAACGTATCTCCCGACCGCTACCGCCTACCGGTACCGTATTCTGCTCGAGTTGTCACAATGACTATTTATTTTTAAAATACGATCAGCCTTGTTTCACTCGTTTTAAAAACAATCCCGTAACCCTACCGGAAAACAGACGCCATTAATTATCTTTTATGATACCATGCCTCGTATTATTTTGAAATAGCTACCAGTATGCAAGCATTTGTTCTATGAAATCATCTCTAGGAGCTCGGAGCCTGAAACCAGGTTAAAGTTAATTGCAAAACTAAGGAAGGAAGCAGATTTCATCTAAAGTGCAGTTCCCCGCCCAGAGCCTCAAAAAGTGGTATGATGTAATCCCGCAGTGGAAATTCCTCCTCGCGATTCACCTCCCAACGAAACAAACATCCAACCAATTGAGATGCTCCTCCCAGTCCGAACGGCCTCTACTACTTACTGGCGACACCTTACACTTTCTAAGACTGCACCATCTCTGGGAAGGACGATATTACCACTGCGAAATGGCCCGAAAAGATTTTATGCTGCCCCATCAGCAACTAGCGCCGATGCTCCAGTAGATCTGGCACAGACCAGGAATATTGGCATTATCGCACATATAGATGCTGTATGTACCCCCCCCTATCCATTATCGTGATTGTGGGCTAAGTAAAATAAAACTTAGGGCAAAACAACGACCACCGAGCGTATGCTCTATTATAGCGGCTTTACTCGCCGGATCGGGGGTACGAAGCGAGGGGAACACCCAAGTGCGAATGCAGTGTAACTAATTGCATATAGAAGTTGATGAGGGTTCCACGGTCATGGACTATCTTCCCGCTGAACGATCCCGTGGAATAACCATTACTTCCGCCGCAATTACTTTCGATTGGACACCCTCCACACCAGGATCTCAATCATATACGATTAACTTGATCGACACTCCGGGGCACGCAGACTTTACTTTTGAAGTTGAGCGCTCAATCCGTGTTCTGGATGGTGCTGTGACTATTCTAGATGGCGTCGCCGGTGTCGAAGCACAGACAGAGAAGGTCTGGCGTCAAGCAGAAAAGTATGGCATCCCGAGGCTTATCTTTGTGAATAAACTTGATAGAGTAGGGGCGAAGTTTGGCCCCACTGTGAAAGAAATTGCCTCAAAATTGAATGCATGGCCAGCAGTTTTGCAATTGCCTATATACGAACAAGATTCAAAGGGTGACGATATATTTCGGGGGGTGGTGGATATTGTGGAGAAGCGAGTCTATATATGGGACTTGGGAGGCGACGGCCAAAAGATCGAAGTGCACGACTACACCTGGCTCAAGGGGAATAGGCCAGACTTATATTCTGAGGCCTTGACGGCAAGAGTCGCGCTAGTTGAGTTATTGTCGGAGCATGACGAGGAACTAGTAGAGGTCTTTCTGGATATCGGCGATCATCACACTATTTCCTCAGGCGCCATCAAGAAATCCTTGCGGAAACAGACACTTAGGGGCTCAAGCGAAGTGGTTCCGGTATTATGTGGAGCTAGCTTTAGGAATATCGGCGTGCAACCGCTGCTGGATGCCGTGATTGATTATCTTCCTTCTCCGCTTGACAAGCCAGAAACCGAGATCTCCTATAATCACGGGAAGACCAGAGGGGTTCTGAATGCATCTGAAGACCGACTATGTGCCTTAGCTTTTAAGGTCGTTAACGATCCAAAGCGGGGAGCGATGGTATTTGTCAGAGTCTATTCTGGAACTCTTGTTCGCGCACATCACCTTTATAATACCACCCTTGGCGTCAAGGAGCGAGTACATAGGCTTCTGAAAATGTACGCAGACGATGCAATCGACATTCAATCTATTCCTGCCGGACATATCGGGGTGATTATAGGCCTTAAGAACGCTCGGACGGGCGATACGTTGATATCAGACCACCAGCATCACCATCTCGGTAAAGGCAATAAGCACCGCCAGAAGGCCTCTGATTCCTTCGGGACTCTTCAGCTTCGCCCAATCGAAGTTCCTCCGCCAGTATTCTTTGCAAGCATCGAGCCAAATTCCCTTTCTGAGCAAAAACCCCTTGAGGACGCATTATCTATGCTTCTTCGTGAGGACCCTAGTCTGCATATAAATATCGATGAAGACTCCGGACAAATGCTTATTTCTGGAATGGGGGAGCTGCATCTCGAAATTGCAAGAGATCGACTGGTTGGTGAGCTCAAGGCCAAGGCAGAAATGGGGCGCATCCTCATCTCCTACCGTGAAACGATACCCTCAACCTCAGAACACGAACTCCGTACAACTTTTGAAAAAGAGATCGCTGGAAAGCTTTCCAAGGCAGGATGCCATGTATCTGTAATTGGTCTGGACGAGCTCCCAATTCCAGGCCCAGGAACCCCTGATGAGACGGTAGTTGATGGAAATCTCATATCCGCTGATATTATTGCGCTAAATCATACACTAACTATCGACGAAGCCGAAGTGGAGCACACGAAACTGCCAAAATCAATCGACGCCGAGGAGCTTAAAGGTTCCCTCGTTTCTGGAGCGATAGCAGCGCTTGGAAGAGGGCCTTATCTCGGATTCCCAGTGCGGAATACCTCAATTAAGATCACAATAGATCCCTCTAAAGATTACTTTGGAACTGAAAGCACTCTTGCAGCGTACTCATCCGCGGCACGCTTAGCAGTCACAACGGCGTTAAAAGAAGCGATCGCCTCAAACGAGGAAGGTATTTTGATGGAACCAATGATGAATGTCATCGTGATGGTCGACGCGAAGGACCTTGGAAAGGTAGTTGGTGATCTCTCTTCTGCGAGAGGAGGACATGTCTTGGAACTTGGTGGTGGAGATGAAGGAGGTGTTGAGAGGTTAGATATTTCAAAAGTGTATGCACCTGGCCAAGCTGGAAAGGCTGGTGACAATGATGGGGGGATAAGAGGGAAGCGGTCGGTTGTGGCAACAGTACCACTGAAAGAGATGGTGGGCTACTTGAAGCATTTAAGGAGCATGACAACTGGAAGGGGCACATTCGTAATGAACCTTCTCGGATGGGAGAGAATGGCACGACAAAGGGCAGTAGACGTGCTTAAGGATATTAGGGGTGGGTAGCCCAGACATGTGCGCGTTAAGCTTCAAGAAATTAGTCTTATCTAGTATATTGTCGTTATCCCCCACACCATATACTTTGCCTTGGTTCGAGAGAAAGCAAAAAGATCCCACTTACATTAGGAACACTGGAATTACCGCAGTCCATCAAAAAGAAAACGGCTGAGAATATGTGAATATTTGTTGTAGGATTGGTGCTGGCCATTGGTAGTTTGACATTGGGGTTCCACTAATGCTGTGTAGCACACAGTACCAGAAATGGGTTCTTGGTACTCGAGTAGGTGATGCAGGGTATTGTTCTTGGAAAGACGCATTGTCTGTTTTCATGCTACGACTCCTTTAAAATGCTTAAAAGTACTCGTGGAATTGCTACCACAAAATGTAGTGAATAGTTTGACCAAGATGAGGAACCACCGTAGGATGTGCGAGAACAAGAATGCTCATCCTTACTCAAATATCTTGACGTGGGGTTATTAGCAATGTCGATGGCAATCTGAGAGTGGCAAATGGTATCAGTACTTCAAATAGAGACCACAGTTCATGGGGGGGGGGATCTGATAAGATCTAATGACGGGAGGAGATTCTTTATCGGGTCTGCACGTCAAAAGTACGGGGCTTGCAGTGGCTATTGGGGTGAATGGCTGACTTCTACTCGAGTAATCGACCGATAACTAACTTTAGCTTCCAGTATTACCGTAGAGATATGGTGGGATAGGGAGGCTCCAGCCCAAAAGATGATACAAGAAGATATTCCCTTAAAAAAACTAAGTGTTCTCTATGGGACCAAGTGTCTTTAGCAACTTGAGGGTGATGCTAAGGTGCATGCCCTTTCAGTACTGCACAGTACCGTACCGTGCATTTGATACTAGCTACTGTGCTCAGGGTGTGAAGTGCTGTACTCGAGTACAGATCACAGGGTGGGAACTGGGGGGCCTGGTTGCTGGAGAGGGCTCTACCACCTTACAGCAACCGTTGGGGCTGGGGAAGGGAAAAATAAGACATGGGAAGGGATGCTCGCGCTATGGAACGAACGGACCCATCATGTTGTAGCGCACGCCACCGTAGTTCATCCAGCACCATATCCAAATCACGGTACGACATTCCTCCCCTGCAGAGAGACATCGGTCGGCAGAGAAGCAGTACCGAAGCCAACTTCTTCTCCTGCTTCTCCCTCCCCAATCTTCTCTGTCTCCCACACCAAGCGAACTTCCTTTTCCTTACTCGTTCTTCCCTTCCTCCCCCTCCCCCTCTTCCTTAACGTTTGATCCTTTATCATTTACGTTCCCTCCTTCACTTGCCCCCTTTCTCTTCTTCTAGTATAGTTGGTTGTTTTTGCACTGTACGGTACTCAGTGGGGCTGTCCGCCTTTAATCCCCCCCCCTCCCTCTTTCCGACCCTAATTTTTTGTTCCTCTTCTCAATCTGTTGGAGTTGGTCGTTTCTTCCCAATTTTTTCCCTTCTATTTGAGCACTCTTTTACTATTCTCAGGTTTAAGGGGTGGTTGCTGCTGCTGCTGCGTGCAGCTTCAATCCTGTGCTGATCCGCGCAACTACTGTCTGTCGCTCCTTTTCAACGTCTTTCGCTTTTTTTCTTTCTTTTCCTTTCCCTTGTTGAGATTGATTAGGGCGATTACACACGCACGCAACCTTATTCTCATCATCACCGTACTTTCTATCCCTGGAGTGAACCCGACGAGTTCCACGGGATACCATCGTCATTCCGTCCGACTCCTACAACGGTCCAAGGGAACCCTAACTTCCACAAAGGGGAGCAGAGCTTCGGTTGCTACAGCGCGGACAACTCGTAGCACTTTCAATCCGGGACGCCTACAATAATCACCACGATTTCAACTGCCGTCATGGATAATCGGCGTCAATCAGCTGGAGGGAGGGGTGGAGGGGGAGGCGATCGTAACAACGCCTCTGGAAACAATGTCAACTACACTGGAGGCCCAGGAGGGAATCTTGCGGCCTTGGATTGGGTTGTTGGTCTTCGGTAACCTGTCGGCCTTTCCGTCCTTTGTACCTAGCTAACAAACCATACCAAAGCATCCGTGTTGTTACGATCATCGATGATACCTATGAAGGGACTATTTACTCTTACGATCCCTTGACCTCAACTCTTGCGTTGATACAGTCGCCTGCTCATCCTCCCCCTACCCCGGTGAACGAAAATGCGAACGTTGCACAATCATACTCTCCTCAGGACTATCGTATTCTCAAGATCTCGTTCCTCAAGGAAGTTACTGTTCTTTCAGCGCCAAAGCAGCGCTCGGTTGCACAACCGTTCACCAACGCCGAGCCCAAAATCGGAACTGTCGATATTGCGGCAGTAGCTGCTAGAGAAAAGGACGCAGCCAGAGCAGAAGCCGAGAGAATTGCAAACAAGGGAGTCGGTGTTACTAAGGAAGCACAGGATATTTACGATGCGCTGTCTAGAACGTATGTACCCTCGCCTTGATCCCTAGCGCTGCCGTACCGTGCGGTGAAATTGTGTTAACTTTCTAATGTCATGGTATAGAATGAAGTGCAGGTGGCACGATAAGCAAATCATCGTGTTCAATGACGTTATTATCGATGAGCCATACACTGTGGATCGCGTTAGATCGAAGGATCAAAATGCCTTGATTCATGTTAAGAAAGTGGTATGTGTTTGAAGCTCGGGCCTTTTCATATATTGGGTCAAATCTGACCAGGACAGCTCGAGGGGGAACGCCGTAAACTAGAGACGCAGCGGAGGGCTGCTACGCCCCTCTCGGGAGAGAGGAAAGGCGGATAAGTTAGGGCACCGTGCAAGAGTAATAAGTGCGATAATTTAATAGTCTAAAAATTCCTTTTTTTCCGGACTTTATTTCAGCGGTGCGATGGGATATCGGACATCAGGAAAAGGAGTTCTATTTGAGGGGTACAAAAAGGCATTCAAATATGGGAAAGGCTGTGGGAGAAGCGGGAAAGCATTGTACTTTTTTGTCTTACTTTACGGGAAGTAACTCGATATCTGTGAGCGTACCATAGGAAACTTCAGCCGTCATGCGGGCAAAGCTACGGTTTAAGGCAGACCTTCGGACGGTAAACAAAATAGAGTGTGGGAGTTGAGCCTCAAGCAGCCCACCATCGAAAAGATCACCGCGAAATCCTATGCTGTCCGGGTAACTATTACTGGTTACCTGGTGAATCGATCACTGCCCCACCATACCGTAGTAATATTAATACCGGTAGTAAAAGGAAACCGCCAAAACACACACCCTCGACAAACCTTTCACATACTGCTACAAGAACGCCGACGCCTTACTGCGCGTCCACGCAATGGCGACAACAATATCAACCCCAGCGCCCACAGACTTAAATACAACCATGCTCCTCCTCGCCTCAGCAGACCATAACACATCCGTCCTAACCTCCCTGTTAAAAACCTCATCCCCGAATGTCCAGGACCCGGATAGCAAGCGGACACCCCTGCATGCCGCGATCGCGGGATGCAACAAAGATGATCCCGCAGAGAAATTGAGGGCCGCAGAGGATACGCTTAGGCTGCTTTTGCAGAATGGGGCTATTTGGAATGACTTGGATGTGGATGGGGAGACACCAGGATGTATTGCGTATAGGCTTGGATTGAAGGGGCTGTATGAGATTATGGTTGAGGCGGGCGTTAGGGCTGAATTGGTCCTGGCGAGGTTGGGGGGGTGGGAGGAGATTGATGATGAGGATGATGAGGGTGAGGCACTGGATGGAGAGAAAGGGGGAGGAGTGGAATGGGCGGAGAAGGAAGGAAGTGGCATTGAGGCTGCAGTAGAGGTAGTAGCGGAGGAGAAAGATGTTAACTCGGAAAGCTACCTAGGGTCGGAGCTAAAATATCATGAGGGTAAACTTCTCGACTCGGACAACAATGGTGTAATGATGGAGTGGGAAAGAAATATCATGGAGCGGAGTGTCGAGGCGTTACTCCCCGGTGAAGAACCAGGAAGAAGTATCATGAACATCGGCTTCGGAATGGGCATATTCGACACATTAGTCCAGAAGAAAAACGTCGCCAGGCACATAATCGTGGAGCCCCACAAGGATGTCCTTAAGAAGATGAAAGAAGAAGGTTGGGATAAGAAGCCTGGAGTAGAGATTCTAGAAGGCCGATGGCAGGATGTTGGTTCCCTGGGCAATTACAGGCCCCCGTACCCTTCCCCGATATCTTACTCGGTCGACTATTGACACGCCAAATAGGTCCTCGACCCATTAATCCAAACGGGAGAGACCATCAACGCTATCTACTTCGACACCTTTGCAGAGGACTACTCTCAGCTGAAGCTTTTCTTCTCAGAGTATGTCATCGCACTACTTTCCCAGGAAGGTGGACGCTTCAGTTTCTTCCATGGACTCGGTGCCGACAGGAGAATTTCTTACGACGTGTACACCAGAGTCGTAGAAATGGATCTATATGACGCTGGGCTCGAGACCACGTGGGAGACCTTCGAACTGGGTGAGGATGAAGGGCAGAAGGAACAGGACTGGGAAGGCGTAAGGAGGAGATATTGGACCCTGGGAGAATATAAGTTACCCATTTGCATGTTTACGGAATAGAGTTGCCTTTGCGCCCCTTGCATCTCGTGTAAGAAGACCTGCATATGGAGCTGCATTATGTGTTTGTTGCCTCCCTTCCTATTTCACTCCCATATGTACGGCATTATACCTATAATGTGAACCTACCCCCAAAGTCCTGGAGGTTTAGCCACCGCAGGTGCTCACAGGGCGAAGAAAGTATTCCGAAAAACTGGGGTGCTGCTGAGTGAAGCTGCCGAATGAAGGTGTAAAGGAACAGTCGCCATTTGCCGCGATACTGAATTCTGCATCGTGCCGCGGGATACGTTCTGTGGGCTTCGTGACCTCTTGCGTTTGCCAAGATGACCTGCGCTGCAGGGATAACGATGCATCCTGAGGATGTGAGAAGAAAAAAGAAGGCTTTCTTTTCTTTTTTTTCTTTCTGTTTTTTTCCCTCCTATTGCGTCAGGGTCCTTGGTTTGAGCTCCGACTATGGAAATTTAATATGCCGGCGCCGAGCGGTATCATACTTGAGCAAAAGGTACAGTACTCGTACATTAGAAGATATGCCGGCCGTGGTTTGGGGGTTCGTCTTAACGATTGTACCATAGCAGTTGTACAAGTATCATACTAGTAGATGAAGAATTTGTGGGCATCCGCGGTTGGGTTCAGCTTCTACCACTCACGACAACAGATCTCTACCGTATCCGTTGTGGGACAGATGTGCTGTGGTAGTGGTGGTGGTGATGATGATGTCGGCATGAGGAATTGATGCATAGTTATAGAAGTTGCGCAATACAAATTGTCAATTGAAAAGGATAATTGCTCTCCTCCGGCATGCCCACTACCTACCGTAACGGCTATCGCACAGTAGACATTGCTAAATTAGAAAGAAAAAACGGTTCTGTCTGTCACACCGACCACTCACAAAGACGGCATTTGGGGAATACCCTACTAACCCTCGCCACCACAGTTCAACTGTCCCCACCATTATCGCCCCCCCTTCCCTGCCAATTTTTTCTTTTACCGAAATTTAACGGACTGTCGGTAGTCTGGGAAGCAAAAGATAAAATCCTCCCCACTTCTCTCTCTCCAACCACCCCTCTCTCTTTCTTTCCCTCCCACTGCACAGCGAAACTGAACGGCAAAAATATCTTTTTTTGTTGCTTCATAGCCTCCTTCTCCATAAAGACCCTTTTTAAACTTTAGGCCTTGACAATTCCCTTTTCATCGAAAGGGACTTCTCGTTTGTCGAAGGCATAGAAAAGTTGCCCGTATGCGATTGTTTCCTTCCGAATTCACTTCGCAGGTATGTTTTTTTCACTCCCCCCTCCATCGTATTGCCACCATTGTCCACAGTCCTGTCCAGTCATTTTCTCTTGTCCTCTCACCATATTTTTCTCGTTAGCTCAACTTGAGCTGGTTTTGTTTGTTTACGTTTGTTTACTCTATTTCAACATGAGTCCCTCTCTTCCCCCCACCTCTCCTGACTTCCAGATGAAGATTGTCCCGCTTTTTTGGTTTTTCCACTTGTTGCATTTTTTTCTCTTCTCTCTTTCCAGAATTGATTCTGTCCACTCTTTTTTCACTTCCGCACCGTTGCGTCGAGCCCTCAATTGACCGGCTGACTGACTTGTTTAAAGGACTACATCTCAGGTACGCGACATGCTTGTGACCCCAAGTTTGATCCGGGGACGGAGGCAGGGAGGAGGGAAAGAGGGTTTACACTGCTATGAGTCGATCCTAACATTGGTGATAGATCACGTCTGGAAAAATTCATCATACTAAGCTGGTATCGTCTGCCACCGAATATCAGATCAATTACATTTATACTGTACCCGAACATCAATCTTTTCCAGACAATGTTTGCTCGCCAGATCATGACAAAAGGCTTCAAGCCTTCTCTTAACTCTACTATGGCTGGCCGTCTTGGCTTCAGCAATATGAGGGGCCTGGCTACCATCACCGGTAGTACCGGTAGGCAAATGCCGCAACCCACTAGGGAAAGGAGCACTCCAGTCAGTCATGATCGCGCAACCTTTACTATTAGGGTAGTACCGCCTCCCCCGCCATCTGCGTGAGCAATTTGATTTTAATGAGTTGTAGAACGGTCCTATCTTTCATGGAAAGTCGTTCGGAGCTCGCTCCAACACCTCCGGAGAAGCCGTCTTCTCCACCGCTCTGGTCGGATATCCCGAATCCATGACGGACCCGTCCTATCGTGGGCAGATTCTCGTCTTCACCCAACCGCTTATCGGAAACTACGGCGTTCCCTCCGCCGCTAGGGATGAGCACGGGTTATTAAAGTATTTTGAATCTCCCAACATCCAGGCTATCGGAATTGTGGTTGCCGATGCCGCGCTTAAGTACTCGCATTGGACTGCTGTTGAGTCGTTGGGCGACTGGTGTGCCCGTGAGGGCGTTCCCGCCATCTCCGGGGTTGATACCAGAGCGATTGTTACCTACCTCCGGGAGCAGGGTTCCTCACTAGCCAGAATCACCATTGGCGAAGAGTACGACGCCGACCAGGACGAGGCTTTTACCGACCCCGAACAGATCAATTTAGTTGAGAAGGTGTCTACCAAGGCTCCGTTCCATGTTTCGAGCAGCAGTGGCGACCTGCACGTTGCTGTTATCGACTGTGGTGTCAAGGAGAATATCTTGAGGAGTTTGGTTGGTAGGGGTGCAAGTGTTACTTGCTTTCCATGGGATTACCCCATTCACAAATACGCTCACCACTTTGACGGTGTTTTCATGTTTGTTTCCCCTTTTCTTGTTTCCCCCGGAACCAATGGCTGATAAGACATTAGCACCAATGGACCCGGTGACCCAACCCATTGCCAGAAGACCGTCTACCACCTTGGCAAGTTGATGGAGAAGTACAATGGTCCTATCATGGGTATTTGCCTCGGACATCAGCTGCTCGCCCTATCTGCTGGTGCCAAAACCATTAAGTTGAAGTACGGCAATCGCGCGCACAACATTCCCGCCTTGGACCTCACCACCGGAAGATGCCACATCACATCACAAAATCACGGATACGCAGTTGATATTAAGACTCTCTGCTCCTCCGACTGGAAGGAATACTTTGTCAACTTGAACGACGGATCCAATGAAGGCATGATCCATACCTCCCGTCCAATAATGTCCACTCAATTCCACCCCGAGGCTAAGGGTGGCCCATTGGACTCTAGCTTCCTCTTTGACTCTTATCTTCAACAGGTTGCCGACTACAAGGCTGAGCAAGCTCGTTTCGAGCCTTCCAGGAGCGGACGCCCTAACACCCTGTTGGTTGACCTTTTGAGCAAACAGCGTGTTGGTGTGGTTCCCGAGAACGTGCTAGCTAGTCTCAGCAAGAGAGCAGAGGCTGCTAAGAATGACATTGCCAACAAGGGCGTGGCTGCTCCGGCCGTTCCGGCTGCCCCGGCTGCTTAAACATTCTCTGGCAGAGTAATTTCTTCGATTTTCGCCCCGACACCCTGATTATCTATTTGGGCTTTGGTTAGGATGTTTTGTGGCACCTGGTGGACGCCATTGATGTATTTTTTACGTTTGGTCTCTTATGATGGGATGGGATGGGGGACTTGGTGTACTCGGGGGGTTTATTAAAATCGAAAAACATCACCCTTGTCGCTAGAGATTTGTACGGGATTAGCAGAAACAGTTTTCCGATTTTTACGGGCTCTTCCGCCTCCCCTTGGGTAGGTAAATCGAATTGGTTTTTTTCCTGAGGACCACACACACTGAGCGGCATGTGAAGTGCTGTATGCCTATTCACCAAATTTTCATTACCATCCCTTGAAGCACTACGTTTTCCCGCGAGTGGACTTCATGGGTTGGGGCCAGGGTTTGTTTAGCACAGAGTGAAATCTATCTACACTGAGCCCATTGTGATAGAAAAGGCTCCAGGACTTAGTGCGGTAGTAGTGCTTAGAACGCTGCGAAATCTGGACTGCCCATCATTAATGTGACGAAATGACTTAATACTAGTACAGTAGGATTGCTGCACTCGAGTAGCAGATATGGTCAGGATTACTGGAATAGGGTAGTACCGGCAAATTGTAAACTAGACTAGAGGGTCTCAGTGGTTTAAGGGATAAAAGCATGTCCGGTACGATACCCAGCTCAGATCAGATCAGTGATGGATCGATATATTATCATATTTATTACAAGTTGATAACCTTCCTGCTTCCTCTCCTTGCTAGTGTGATAAGTTGATATTACGGGGGAGGCAGCCATAGGTCCTCCTTCAGGACATTTGCTGCGTCCTGAGATTACCGTTCTCTTTGTGAGCCTATTCTAGGACAGTGATTATTGAGCCTCAATGTATCCGTTAACCGAGAATTAACAGTTGATAGCATTCATTTCCACTTGAACCTCCAAGGTGTCCCAATCACTTGAATTGATCGTTAGACTATGGTATTCCTTCAAGGAAAGACATATCTCCCAGAGGATTTCATGGCTTTAGAAAAGTAAATTGATATTCCGTGACTCGGAATAGATCCCCCCTCGTCAATACGGCAGACAGCTAGCTAGTAGTGGGACTAGGTTAGATAGAGCATAGATAATTTTTCAGCTCATATTTTGTCACCTTGCCTTGAGCAGTTGCTGACCTTCCTTATTAATATGGGACTTGTCTGTTTTCTGCCCCTCGGATTATTTCTAGAATGGGCGAGTAGTGGTTGCCCTCCCCCGCAATTACTGCACGGGTCAAAGAGGTAAATGGGTGAGGAGCGCCAGGTCCTCTGTTTGGGGGGGGGGTTTTTTTTACAAGGGCACTGTATTGTACCGTGTTGCGGTCCGCCCTTTCGGGGAGCATTCTTTTCGGAATGGTGCTTCTGGTTTTTATGAAAATTTCCATTCTTTTTCAATGGGTGACCCCCCTTTGTCGGGTGGGAATTTGAATGTATCTTACCGCGAATTTATGATGGGGAGTTTTTTTTCTCCCCCTGATCGCAGGCTTGTCGTGGCGCTCGGGAGACTGGGGTCAATTTTTTCGTGCTTGTGTCTCTCCCTAGGCACCATAGATGTAAGTTAAGTACAAGTGCCCCCTAGAAAATTAACGAACAGTTAATTTAGGTTAACCCGCAAAATAATCCCTGTCTTGTACGAAAACATCACCCATGGCACTTGTACCATAGATACCAGTAGTGAATATGGGTAAGGGCCTGTTTGGCAACGACGGAAGAAGTGGCAACCATTCCGTTGCGAAATGGTCTGTCCTGAAGAAATGGTTGTAACAAACGGTCAGCCATTTGGTGCCCTAGGAAAATAACTTTACCCTGGCCTCTTAGAAAATTTTTTACCACTACATATGATGGCTTGAACAAAGGTTTTCTTGCACACAACTTCCATGCTCAGAATTGATATCTCCCACACACACTGGCTCGTCACACAACTCCCACCACTGCTCCAACCACTACACCCGCTTCCACTACTACTACAGCTACTGCTACTGGTGACTTCCACTCCTGTTCCAACTCCCGCTACCATGGCGGCTGGGGGTATAAACAGGCCGCATAGGAAGGAAGAAATGCACATAGGTTGTGGAGCTGAGTGTAACTTATACTCGCTGTTGAATTCGAGTACCAGTAACTCTGTTAATATCATTATTGGTGGCCATTTGATTGATTGAACGTGAGGTTGATAGTGAGTAGAGATAGTTAAAAACTATTAATAATTATTATATAAAGATAATTATTGTTTAGGGCAAATATTTTCATGATATAGGTTTACATAGCAACCATCTGGTTGCCACTACTTAGAAACGGAATGGTTGCTATCCTTTATGCCAAACGGTCATCTTGTTTGCACCATTTCGAAACGGAACGAAACGGTCATTTGTATGGGACAACGGAACGGAACCGTCGCAATCAAACAGGCCCTAATTTGTTACATGCAGTAGGGTCATCATACCATATCGAACCCAACTCCTCTGAATGCCATCAGCCTCACCAGTACCCCCTCAGCGAACCTCCCATCACGCTGGAGCCCAATCGAGCACAGGTCTTGGCAACAGCAACCCAAAGGGAATTCCCTCCAGCCTTGTTTTCCATTCTTCATAACTCAGTTCCTCCGATCCTTTCTTTACTCCATCCTCACACCCCCCCCCCCTTCTCATACCTCCTAACACTCAACGCTCCACACTCAGTCATCAATTCCTTAAAGCCTGCAGCGAATACAACAAACGCAAGAAAACAATTTACGCGCCGAGACATGCTCGACCCTAACACGCTCTCGTCGCTCAAGGTGACGGAGTTAAAGGCCGAGTTGAAAAAGCGCGGTCTACCTGTCGGAGGGTTGAAGCATGCGCTTGTAGAAAGGCTAGCTGAGCAAGTTATTCAGGAGCGCGCGGCGGAGGCAGAAGCGATAGCACAGGCGGCGGCGGAGGAGGAGGAGGAGGAGGAGGAGGAGGAGGAGGAAGAACCAGCAGAGAGCCAGCAAGGAGAGGAGGTGGTGAACGGAGATGAGGAAGTCGCGCCGGAGCCTCAACCAGAGCCCCAGCCCGAGCCGATACCGGAGGTAGTCGAGGAGAAAAGGGAGGTTGTTCCTTTCCCCCAGACGGCACCAGAAGCGATTGTCGAGACTACGCAGGCTGTAGCTATTGAGGAAAATGTTGTAGAACCGGAGGTTATCCAAGAGGAAGAGGCTCCAAAACCTGAGGCTCCGACCGAAGTTGAACCTGCTACGATCGAAATAGTTCCTGAACCTGCACCCGAGCCAGAGACCGAGGCTGTTATCGCTACGGAAGTCATGGAGGAGGAGGTTTCTCAGGAGAAGATTGTGGAACCAGAGGTTGTCGAGAGAGCTTCGGACCCTGAAGCTAAGCTTGGGATTGACCCGGTGGAAGCTGAGGTTGTCGAGAAAGTTAGAGAGGAGGAAGCTAGTGAATTGGCCGCAGAGCCTGAAGCTAAATCTGAGGATGAGATGGTAGGAAAGGGAGTTTTAGAAGAAGTCACCACCACCAAGATCGAGATTGCTTCGGATGAGACACCGGGGACTGGGCCAACTATTGGAAGGAAGGAAGAGGCTCCCGCCGCGGAACAGTCGATTTCAGAATTTAAACAAGGGACTGAAATGGAGCGAGTGAGGCCGGAAGAACACGTCATTGCTGCTGCTAAAGAGCCCGTTCGTGAAATAGCGGGGGACGAGGATTCAAAGATGGTTGACGTATCGTCACATTCTCCACCCGCTGAAAAAAGCATTGTCCCAGAGCCGACTCCAGTCCAGGGTGACACCGCCGCAGAATCTACTTCAAAAACAAACCTTCATCAAGCATCTATCGACCCAATGGATACAAGCGAAGACATCCGTAAGCGTAAGCGTCACTCAATACCCCAAGCTCCCCCCTCGGCACGTGTCGACGAACCTGAGAGCCAACGATCGGATGAGGGCACAATCTCAAAGAAACCCCGGCGGGACTCTACAGAAAACCAACCCCAACGTACACGCCCTAGAGATGCTCGCTTCAAAGGCCTCTTCAATGACTCCTCCAGTGCCATCACTGCAAACAATCCTCCGGCTGCTTCTCACCACTACAGCCAAGCAACTGACCAAGCGATGAATCAACCGACCACTCAAATAGAGGATGAGGATGATACTCCCATCCCGCCTTCAATCCACCCGGCCACCCGGGCCCTCTACATCCGCAACTTCGCCCGTCCGCTCAGTGAACCGGCCCTGAAAGCCCACCTCACTGCGCTCGCCTCTACTCCTTCCTCTACTTCTACCGCCACAACTAGCCAGCCGTCAGAGTCCCCAATAGAGTACCTGTACCTCGACACCATCAAAACTCACGCTCTAATAATCTTCACCACTCTCACCGCCGCAACGCGCGTGCGTGTTGGAATCCACACGAAGATCTGGCCGAACGAACGTTCTAGGAAACCACTCTGGGCGGACTTTGTCCCCGAGGAGTCGGTTGCGGGGTGGGTTGACCGGGAGAGGCAACGTGGTGCTGGAGCTCGCTGGGAGGTCGTTTACGACCGTGAAGCCGGTGAAGGTGGGGTTCGTGCCGAGCTGGAAGAGGTTGGGGGCAGAAGAAGAGTTGGTCCCGGTGGGAATGTCGGAGTAGAAGTTTTGGGGGCACCGACGGGACCGAGAGGGGAGAGGAGGAATACTCAGATTGCGGAAAGAGACTTTGGTTCGTTGTGCTTTGTTTACCTACCCCTTGCTTTTTCTTTTTTTTCTTCTTTTCCTTTGCCGCTCTCTCGGGAAACTACAATAAACCTTAAGCCGTCTCCAGACATTCTTCCACGTGCTAACTTTATTTCTCCTTTTATTTTTTACAGGTGCTCGAACTACCGCCCCGAACTTGGCCACCGCAACCACTGACTCCACCACCACCAACAGCACAACCCAGCGCACCACTGGCGGCGGAAGAGTCGTGGTTAAGGACCTCGACCAACTCTTCCGCTCCACCACCACCAAGCCGAAACTATACTGGATGCCTGTAGACCCGGACGTTTCCAGGGAACGCCTGGCAGCGTACGAACGTGGTCGTGGCAACGGTGGTAATTCCGGCAATGCTGGGGCTAGCGGTTCTAGGAGACGTCGTTGAGCATTTTCAGGCATTTTCTTTCATTCTTGCTCGGTCCGGTCTTGACTTTTCATTTGCATGGCAGCTACGGGTTTCCTTCTCTATTGATTGGTTGGGAGAGGGGATTGATTTCTAACTATAAAAACGGGTTGTTCCGCTCTTCGATACTCTTGTTTTGCGGTTCTTTTTTCGTTTCTCAAAGTGGTCCGGATCTGTTCTCCTTGCTCGCGGGGCCCCTTGACGGAAGAGGTTCGAAGAAAAGCCTTTTACCTCCCGGAACGGAATGGAATGGAACGTCTAACAAAATTGGGAGATATCAGGTAATGAACAGTACGATGACAAAAAATTTGTGGGAGTGTGTATCAATAGTTTCTTTTCTTCTCCCCGGGTGGTACGTTTTCTTTTTCTTTTTCTTACTTTTTCTTCTTTACTTTTACAGTACCTGTGAAGTACGATATCATGGCTTGAGTAAAAGATGGGCAACGGGAGTATTAAAAGAAGAAAAATGTCAGACGGAATGCATTATTGTCTTACTTGGCTGCTTGCTTTCTTTTTTATATCATAGCTTTTCATTCGCGGGTTATATCGTGGCTCTGTCCTATTGAAAAATTGGGCTGGGATTTCCTTTTTTTTTTTGCCCTTCCTTTGCTTAAATTCCTGCGAACAAAGAAGGTTGACTAGTATGAGTCTATCTATCGTGGGGATGGAAGGAGCAAGTAGACAGAATGAAATGAAGTACCAGAAGTTAGAAATAAAACATGAGTGGAAGGAAAGGAAATCGCAAGCTATATATTGTGTTGTACTTTTTGTGACTGCTTTTTTCTTCATATATGTGAGCAACGAGTACTAATGAAGGGTCCAGGGATCTTAGAGTGGGTGAGAGAGAGAGAAATGAGTAAAAGATGAGGTATAGTGGTATAGGATATTATCGGATTATTAGATAGCCCCTAGTTCCTTCAATCGTGAGATGAGGCCGTCCACTGAGTCGACCTTTCCACCACCTTGACGTGGGGGCGGTTCTAATACCGTTAGTTATCAAGGGAGGGGGGAAATGTAGGGAGGGGGGAAGGATATATACCGATGACCTCCAAGGTCTCCAACCTCTTTTTGAAGTCCACGTTGAAGTCTGCCAATGTCTTTTTCTCCATTGGTTTCTTCTTTGCTTTCATGATGCCCGGGAGTGTAGCGTAGCGCCTATGCCACCAATTACAAGTCAACAACCCCCTCTCACTCTCACATATTCTTAACAGGAGATGGGGAAACCCCTACGGCTCATTAAGTCTCAAATCCGTCGTAACCACCGCGGGCAACTTCACCCTAACCACCTCCTCCCCACCATCCACCTCCTTCGTAACGACAACCTCATCACCCTGCACCCCCACCTTCGCAGCCTGTGTAGCCTGTCCCCACCCCAGCAGCCCAGCAAGCATCTGTCCGGTCTGTCCGGAGTCATCGTCAATACTCTGCTTCCCACAGATGACCATGTTGCACCCCTCCTTGTGCACAACCTCCCTTAGCAACTTCGCCACGGCAAGTGGCTCCAGATCGCTCTCCTCCGGCCGGTTCTCGTCGAGTTCTACAAGCAGTGCGCGGTCCGCGCCCATCGCCATGGCGGTACGCAGCGTGTCGGCCGCCTTGGCCGGGCCGGCGGAGAAGGCGAGGATATCCTGCACCGTGGCTTTGTTGCGCTCCCGCAAGCGCACGGATTCTTCGATGGAGAGTTCGTCGAAGGGGTTCATGGACATTTTCACGCCCGAGGTCATCACGGCGGTCTTCGTGGCGTTGACGCGGGGTTTCACCTTGTTTTTTCCCCCGGTTTTCGTTAATTTTTAGTTAAGGATTGGGCTTTTGGAAAAAGGAGTTGAAATTGATGGGGGAGTGAGGGGGGGGAAGGTACAGCGTAGTCTATGACCCGCTTTATTGGGACGAGGATACGGAGGGAGGTCATGGTTGGGGTATTGTTGTTATATTTGTGGTTTGCTGCGGAGGAATTGAGTTAAGAGAACAGAGGTGTGTGATGAGGGCGATGGAAGCTGGAAGTTGGGAGTCGAGTATGATATGCAAACTTGCCCGAGGGTCAGATCGGCATGTGCCGGAAGTGAAAGGTCAAGGTGGGATATCACGTGTTTCGCTCCCCACCTGACCCAAGTTATTGGCTCTTCCCCATCTCATCCAGGAACGGGTGCACCGTACCAGGGAGCAGACATCGCCGTAAAGTACGTACAAATAAGCCTCGGAGAATTTTCTGTTGGAAAACATCACAACTTCCTACAACCTATTCCCCTCACATTACCGTCCCATACCCTCAAATGTCATCACAATCAATCACTCGCTAATCTAATAAAACAAAAAAATGAATGACTCCGCCCAATAGAACCCCGTTGTAATATTCCCAGGCAGAAAAGGTAATCTATGGTTACTACAAACTAAAAGTTACCGGGGTAATTCCCGAAAGGAGCCGAACCACCACCACTATTCTCGCGTCTCCCCCTCCTCGTAGGGTCTTTGGGCGGGCCGTAGTTCTCCCAAACAGCCGACTCACCAGCAGCACCTGAACCCCCCATCCTCATGTTTGCTCTATTGGTCGCTTCGATTCCAGCAAATTTCTTACCAACACCACGCGCTTCTTCGATGCTCCTTGTTAGGACCCCCAGCAGTGCCACGAGATGCACATCGGATTGCTCCGCAAGCTGTTCCTGACGGAACGCACCGGCGTCGGCCGGCGTGAGCAGTGGGAGACGGGAATGTGTGAGAGATTTAAAAGCGCGGAGGAGCTGGTGGTTTGGTTTGTCGTGAGGGGGATTAGAGAGATAGTTTGTCAAAAGGCGAATCCGGGAGTGAAGCATGCGGATGGCGTTTGCCTTGGCGGTTAAGTTCGCCAGCACTGCCCATTTATCAATATCACTCGTACCGGCCATGGCCGTAACCAGTGGGAGAGAAAAACTTACATTCATCATTCTGGGTCCCCACGTTCAATTTGTCCTCGGCCTCTTCCCCAGCCCTCTCCCCCCTATCTCTCTCCTTCCCTTTCCCTTTAATCATCTCAGCAAACTCATCTGCAAGCTTAATCTTCTTGGCATCCTTCGGAACAACTTTCCCCTCAGTTGTGCTCTCTAATCCTGAAGCCTCAGCTGTAGCGTTGCCGAAACCACCCTTGGCAACAAAGTCCACACCAATCATCTCAGCCTCGCCAGTCTCGATGGTATACTTCAACGGCACAAACTTAAGCTTCAGCATATTCTCGACGGTCCCAACAGCAGCCGCGTCCTCGGTTTCGAGAATGGACTCGTAAATCCCCAACGGAAGTCTCCCGCCACCACCGGCGGATGCGTTTGGGGCAGGATTGAGGCAGAGGATAATTGCCGACTCGTTGTAGTTTAGCATCTTCTGATGGATAGGAACCATATGCAGCGATGGAGCGAACGTAGGTGAAGTAGTAGTTGTAAACCAGCCGAGCAGATCAAGTTTTGGGTGGGTTTCCTTGACTTTTTTTAAAAAAATTTCCCGCATCAGTAAACCGATAGAGACTAAGAGACCAAGAAGGGGGACTCACAAAGCCTGAGTTTGTTGTCGAACCATTCTTCGTCAATCCTAACCTGATCCTTATCCACCAAAGTGATAATTTCATACGCATGTTCGATGGCGATATCTCGACCTTCCTGGGTGCCTAGAAGCGCACCTACCATCGGCCCGACCTGTCTTCTGAGTGTGTGCCTTGTAATGTAATCTGAAATGGTTAAGAGTGCCAGCGGGTGTAGAGCAATCTGCAGCCCTGAGGTGGAGGGGTGGGTTGAAATGAGGGAATCATCTTTGATTTCAGCCATGGCTATGATTGTTATTGCCCTCCTGTTATTGTGATGGTGAAAGGTTGAATGTGGTTGTTAGAACGAGCTTCCTCGAAGCTCTGTTGGAGGGGAGCGTGGGGGATGAATAAGCTGAAGCGAGCTTATATAACATGAAATAGCGGTACAGGGTCTAGGGTTCTTGCTTCCTGAGTGACGTAAGCATTTGATTCTCACTCGCGATCAGTTTGTCTCGAGAAAAAGCCGTTTGTGGTTGAATTGGAGACACACAGCTCACACGAGCATAGGCACCAAATGATTATCACTAGGAAGCTGTAGCGGTAGTGCTAGAAATAATGGTAGTTGTGGAGGTATGGGGATGATGCTCAAGCTACAATAGAAGACCACCAACTTAAGCCGAAGGAAGGGATAAAAAAACCCCAACTAAAGAAAACAAAAGGGTAAAATGAATTGAAATTGACCTAACATTAAAAACCAGCTTCCTGTCCAGAGGGCAAGCTGGCCAATCCCTGATTCCACTTGGGTGACGGTGTCTAGGCTAAAAAGCTGTAAAATTCAACATGAAACAAGGTGGTATCGCCCACGAGTTCGGACAATCCCGAGCGCGACCAACGCCCTCGCATACTCTCCACCTGAGGAGGGATAAGGGACCCCCATCCGTGCGAAAATATTTTTTCAAAAGCTTCCGCCTGTGTGATGCTTTGTATATGTTCGGCGAGGACGCCGGAAAAAAGGTAAAATACAAAACAGGTGCAACAATATGCATTTGAAAAATTGAGTACGAAATGAAGCTCGGTGTAAAGTTCAGTAGGATGACACCTCATCAATCCGAAATTTACGTATAGGAGATCTGACATTCCAAGGGTTTCTCAAACCCACATACCGGTAGGCCCCCCCAACACCGATGTCTGCGGTTGTTTGGGGAGCGTGCGCTGGAGGATTTTCTGGATGCTGAGCTCGCCCGACTCCCCCCTTCGCTGATATCGGAGGCCCTAGAATGCGGGGTGGGTAGCCTGGTGACTATGCGAGGTATTGGATGATTTAGAATTCATATAGTTGTTTTAGTAGAGGAAAGCTTACGTAGGATTTGTCCTCCCAGACTTCGGTATCAAATTCGTCGACAGATCCAGTACTAGCCGAAAGGGAGATATCGTCGAAGGGCTCATTTATACACGAGAGTGCGTATTCCGCGGGTCTGATAAACCACCCTGCGCAGTCCTCATCACAAACCCTCCAATTGTTAGTTCGCAACGGCTTCCTCCCTATCAATCCCCACCCTCCCTTTGGCCTGATCACCTCAATGATACCCAAACGAACCAAATCCTCGAAACTGGTCCTACCCCCAACACTCCATATCTTGAGAATATCCATCCCGCACAATAGTCTATCGATCAGCAACAACTTTACCCTTTCTTCAAGTCTTTGCAGCCCCAACGCCTCCTCAATTGCCTCTTTTAATTTATCGTAAACTTCCACCATCTCCATTATTCCCCAGTCGGTATAAGAGCTCCTCAGCCAGTCTCCGATTTTCCTGCTCGCACCCAGCCCACCCCCACTATTTCGAAGGGAATCATATTTCAACGCACACTTGATCAGGCCACGGGCCCCAACCCCATAATCTTGCTCAGTCCCCCCGAGTAACTGTAGCAATCTCCTGACTCTCTCACCACCGAGTTCCTCATCCCTGAGCCTTTGCAGGAAAGGGACTTCGGACATACGATTTAGCTTGTGATCTCGGGTGCGCACCGGTGAGAGTGGGGGCCCGCAGTGGTCATAGTTGGCGGTATGAGGGATGATACCATACTGAACCCTGAGAGCTTCGGTAACAATCGCTTCCGTTCTGGATAACAAGAAGCTGCGGAAAGCGGGAGATTCAAAGGCGAAATCGATGAGAGCACGGGTCCTCATTCGTGCAGCGAGGTTTAACTGGCTCGAGGGGGAAAGAGCGGTGAAGGCGAATGCTTGTGAAGATACATCGTATGGCATTTTGATGGATACCGGTAGCAGTTGTAAATACTAAAGACAGTCTCCAGGGAGAGTGTATCACCACGAAGATTGGGCTCTGCAAAATTTGAAGGGTTGTGTCTCCGAGGGGGCGAGTGATGACATCATGCTCCTCGAAAGGTAGCTGGCGGACCAATACGGTGTCCTGAATCCCTTCATGGGCTAGCGGTACTCCAGTGCGGTAGGTGCAGCTACCAGTATCGGAGAAATATAGAGCCTAAAATTGCGGCTAATCCTAAAAGTTTCCAAGGGATAGGTTAAGTTCCTAATTCATGACCCACCACTCGTTCCAAACTACTTGTACCCATTACCGATTCCCCATCTGAGACATCCGACCACGCCCTCCCGCAAAAGCCCCAAAGTAAATTGCTGGTACCTTGGCACTGAAACTCGGAATCGGGCACGAATATGTCAGGTATGACATTGCGGAAGTTGAACAAGGAAGCGGTACTCTCTCCAAGTAAATTAGGTTGCCGGGTGCGTTTAACCCTTCCCTTGCGCCGTGTGCACACACTCTAGGGGGGCCCATAGCACTACTCGAGTAAGTTACTGGTGCTGCACCGGCTCTCAGCTGTAAACACGTGGAATCGATCATTGGGGCAAGCAGGTCATATTTAGGTGCACAGACCCACCCCTTAAGTGAAATGCCAAACACATGGGGATTACCCGAAGAGAAGCTAATTCAGATCCCCGATGCTTGTCATTATTACTGACGGCATAAAGCTGGTATTAAACCACAGTAGGAGAGAACGGAACATCTCATAATGGGAACCGTTTTCCATCTCTTTGCAGCTTGGAGTGTGGTAGTCAAGGAACGCTTACTTGAGCATGCTCCCATCACCGGGTGATTTTTTGCACCGCAACACGACACCGTGCCTTTGTTGGCCACGCGCTGGCGCTTTATCACAACGTTGCCCCATCATGCTGCACTGGAGGTCGACCGTCCAACCTATTGGTTTTCTTTATTCCAGGGTGGACGGGAGCCGTCTGTGCTGCAATGGGTGACGGGAGAGGAAAAGAGATCCCGCAAACCGGTGTATGCACAACGTTAGCCTAGGAAGATTTACTGCTCGGAGACCAACTCGACACCAGTGCTCCAGGACAGGGGGGATTATTGGCCAACGCATCTTCGAATTTACAGTAGTACCTTATGCGAATTTTTATTCTTGGAAGGCATGCATCGGAGTGTGGAGTCCAATACTAAAATTGGAGGAAGAAGAAAAAAAAAGTACCGGACTTCGGTAGAGGAACCGATGTACCGTACGCTGTAGTGCTATTACCCATCTACCGTTAACAACTTGGTCGTGGATGTCAGTACTCGAGTAGTGCAGGACATCTAGGTACCGGCACGAGTCCTGTGCTGCTGCACTTGTCAGGGAGATAGTTTCCTTTACCGACATCAGAATAGACTTTTTGAACCCACACCACAACAGCACATGCTGCAACCGAGATCTGAATACCGGGCATAGCACCTCGTGGTGGGCAAGACAAGTTATTTACCAATACCACAACTAGCTACACAAGACACGGACACCGCTTCGTTGGCGGAGGTGGTGGTGGTGGAGCCGTGTTGTGGGGTCGGCGGTATTGTGCTTCGTGCAATGGGGTAATATTAAGTTAGGGGTACGATGGACCAAGCGCTTATCCTACAAGAGATTGGAATAGAGGGCGGATAGCTATCTGTTCGCTCTTCCCCTCTACCCGCTCCTTATCGATAAGCATAAAAAGCAGGCGTGATAACGAATGGGCGTAAGATAATCAACCCTCTCTCTCCCCCCTCGATTAACCACAACGTGTCCAGTAGAGTGCCTGTAGGACCACCGGGCTCCAGGACCCTCACTTGCACTAAAGTAAGGTGTTTAGGGCTTCGGATGTGGGCGAGCATACCGGTATCATAACGAGGCGAAGAGTTGTTGACAAAAAAAAAAGCAAATGGTCGGTCTCGAGGAGAGATATTCCTTAAATGGCAAAAAGTTCCCTGCCATAAAAATCCCCACTAGTATTTTTCACCCTCATTTTTTCATTACTGTATGATACCTTAAATTTACAGTACCCCCTCCCTTGACTTTACCCTTCACTTTCCTCGCACTTTGTATCCCCACACACATGGTAATAATAAAAATATGTGAAAAAATATGTGAAAAATATGTGCCGAGTGTCATGGCGGTGGAATCCAGTGGCTTGTATGATATGAGATCCGCGTACCGTTCGATGTAGTGCTGGCCAAGAAACGGAATATTGAGCCCTTATGGGAAGGAGAGGTAAGTGAGTGCAGTAAGATCAGATAACTCGAGGTAGAGAGAGAGAAATTAGAACAAGACCCCAAGCCTAAGTTCCAGAAAGGCAAAAAAATACGGGCTGCTGGGATGTGATTGGTTCGCTAGGAGAAGCGAGATCAACCCTTGGGTTGTCGGCTTACCCGACGGACGAGTGGGGGAGGGGATGGTCAGGATGCTGTACCGCACTGCTCCGGTACTTTGTACCCTGACAATGTTTTCTATGTATCGCAGAGTCTCCTCCTGAGATCTCCGACTCCCTGCCTAAGTTGCCGTTATTGGTGCGGTGCTGCTGTTCGGCTCTTCGTCTTGTGGGGAATGGATGGAAGGAAAGGAGGAGGACAAGAAGGATTATTACCAAGTCTTGAATCTGGCGATATCTCTCTCTCTCTCTCTCTCTCTCTCTCCCAATCATATGCAAGTTACTCCTTTTCAAAAAACATATCTGCCCCCTTTTCTTCTCCATCCCGGATGAGATACCGTGAAAACAGCCCTCTCCCGCGCACCTCTCACCAAACTACTGCTGCTCCCGCTTTAGTCATTACGTGGCTTGCGGTTGGCTGATGATCTGCTCCGCTGTGGATACTAGCAAGAGAGGGTTCTCGTACCTATCGAGTCTGTAGGCAGTCCCTATACGAAACCAAGCGGGCCCGAAAAGAAAATAAATAGATAGAGCCCACAAAGAGACAATTGCGCCAGAGAGGAGAGATTGAGCAAATCGAAAGCGTAGCTTCTTCGTCTGGATAAGGTGCAAGGGGTGGGCAGGAGAACAGAGTTAGACAAAAGTCCACCTTTTCTCTCTCTCTCGCTCACTCTCAGGCTCTATCGTGCAAATCGGGAAAGCTCAAGAAGGAGGTTACCATAAAAGGGAGAAAAAAATAAAAAAATAAAAAACGATCCATAGTCCAAGCTGTGAAGGACGGTTCGAGGCTGTTTTAGAGCATCCCTCTATCTTGAACAGCTCACTTCACCCCCGGCAGTTTAAAAAGAAGGGCGGTCCCCTACGCTTGTGTGGATCAAGTGAAGGCGAGAAGAGAGCAAAGCAGTTTGATTGATTTCTTGTGTGGATCCCTCAACACTCACCTCCTCGTGCTCCCTTCCCCCTCCCCCCAGGCTTCCCCGCCCCCCGGACTTCACTATTCTTCCATACTTCCTAGAGAGGAACACTAGACGAACAGCTGGGGAACAAACCTGCGGTCCCCCCCCCCTGGCACATTAGGCACGAATACCTGCTCTCAATTTTCTATTCCTACAGGAATAATAATTTTGCCGGGTTGGGTCATATAGAACGTGTGCTAGGGAAGCTTATATCAGAACTCAACATTTCCCACTCCCTCTGGTTGGCGGAAGCGGTTACAAACAGTGCTCCCAATCCTGCCCCTCTTCAATCCCTCTAACTGCCAGTTCGGGCTTGCAATTTCTTTCCTTTCCCTGGCTATTCCCCTTCCCTTCCTACCCTCCTCCCTTTCTACAACATTTCCTCCTCCCTACCGTCCTTTGAGTTCTCCAATACTACGAACCCGAGGCACCTACCCGTCGGGAAGCACTTAACGAAAAGTGTAAAATTTACCGTTAATTCCCACACTTTAAAATGCCGGACACAACGCTTTACGGCATCGTGGGTATCATAGTGGTGGCAGGCTTGCTGTACCTATCCTACAGCCGCCGAACCCCCCCACCTTTCTCTTTGGCAGACAGAAGCCGGCGAATCCCTGTCGAATCTGCCGGTACTCCACCACGCTCGTTGACACCTAACCTTTCTTCCGAGAAGGATGTCAAAATAGAGGATATCGCTAGACCTGAAGACGTTTCAGGGTACTCCTTCCCCCAACCCACTGCCCCGATCCCGAGTAGGAGGAAGCCCTCAATTACCGCTCTTATGACCAATCTTTTACCAACATCACGGCGTGGCTCTGTAGCTTCGCCCTTCACGAGTACTACCACTGATGGTGAGGGAGGTGCCTTCCCGCCTGTCGTTAACCGCTCGAAGGAAGAGATTGAGAGTTACGGCGACTTCCCGGACTACGCTGCTTTGACTGGAGTTAGACTGCCGGCCCCTTATATGGAGTTTGATATTAAAAAGGCACTACCGAGACCTTACCGGCCATTCCGCTGGGCGTATCATCAGACTATGTGTATGTTTCCTTGCCCCTTGAGCCCTAGCCCTGCGTATCTTTGTTTCACTGAGATGGACCAATGCCTCGGTTCCGTTGTGCTGGGACCCGGCTTAGAGGTCCGGGTTGTTGCTGTTGCCTTTCGGGTTGGGTAGTTTATATTGAGTGAGCGCTGATGATCGAACATAGCACTAACGAAAATGGAACCTGACTGGTGGCTCGAGTTGGAAAATACTTATGTGGATCGGATCGCCCAACGAAAATCACTGTACGCCCAACACGGAAAGCAGGTCCTTGATTATCTCCCCGGCACTGAAGCTGCTTGCAAGGAACTTATGGAAATGTGTTTGGAATTTCTGGTCACTCGTTATCCCCACTACTTTGCTCTTAAGGACCGCCACACAAATCCTGTTTTCGGGAATAAGATACTCGATAAAGAATTCCGCATCAAGGACATGCATCCATTACATGTTCTTCTTGAGAATGTTCCCGAAGATTTCGCAATTACCTTGCAGGATGACCAGGGGTTCTATTCATTCAGGGCGGGAGTTATTTGCAGCAGTCTTGGATGGAATGTTGGGACTAAAATTGGAATGAAGTTGCATGAGATTCACAAGCCGATCCCAGATTACAAGGAGAAGATGCAGAAGTCGATGGACCGGTACTTTTCCTCACCCGTTCTTCCCTAGCGCCTCTTCTAACATTAATCAGATACTTTACAAAAATGCAAACCAACAAGCCCATTCAGCGCGGCTCCTGGGGTCTAGAAGTCGGACAACCACTTTTCATGCCTCCTGGTGACCCCCACGAAGCTCACCGGGCAACCCAATCTCCATCACTTACCCTCGACGATGTGAATCTCCGTGTGGACTGGCAAACACTCCGTCGCCTTCCGTTGTCTGGTGCTGTTGTATTTAATTTTAAGGCGCTATTCACGCCAATTCAAGAATTCAGAGACGAGCCGGGAGTCCCCCAATTGGTTTGTAAAGTCCTCAAAGAAGGCAAGAAGAACCTGATGGAGTACAAGAACACCTGGCATGTTGAGCACGTTGCAATTCCTGCGCTGGAGGAGTGGTCCAAGGAGCAGGCGGAGGGGGGATTGATGCCGGAAGGATGGGAAGTTTCGACGTTGGCGGAGAGCCCTTGGTTTAGAGGATGGAAGGAGAAGTGGCATCGGCAGCAGGGATTCTAGGTCCCCAGGCTGTGGTTCATGATGAGCGAGTGTTATATGTGTGATTTGGAGTGGTTTTCAAGGATTGGGTTTGACGGATATGTAAAAAAATTCCCTTTTTCCTCTTGCCTGTTTGCCTTGATGCATTTTCTTTTGTGCTTTGTTGGGGAGTCTGTCATTGCTTGGTTTTCATGTCGTGTCTTTTTTTCTCTACCCTTATATTCCTCTTGCTTCTGTACTTGCTGGGACCCTAGAAAAAAATGGGAGATGGTGATATTAAACATACGAAAGCGTTTTCTAGGAAGTCTCAGGGAATAGCGATACTACTGGTTGGAAGCGTCAGCACTGGCGCATAGCTACCAACACTAGTGGAAATGCTTGATGTTGTATCATATTTGTGGAGTGATCATGCAGGGTGTCCAGGATAATAATATTATAATGACTAGAACCCGGGAAAGGCCTATTTTCGAGTGATGCCTTGTGCGTGGATAATGCGTGGACACGCTGTGGAGCGTGGTGAATGGAACGAGGTGACGGGCACAGGGCTGGATCCTCCTCCTGCGTGACATCTGTGAAGGCCTCGACGAGCTTCTTGCCCTATCCAAGAAGCGCCCAAGAACAGGGATCAAGGAAATATATCCTATAATATCATGTCATAATTATCATACAAAAAATAATAATTTATGACACCCGTATCCAAGGGCCAACAAAATATACCCCTCCCATTTCCGGGCATCATACTCCTCGCCTGGGACATGCTCCGGGCTCCCCGAAAGCACTGCACAAGAGCCGTGTGCAAGCCCGTCGATAGGCCATCACGGTCTCATCATACTATACCACAGCGACCCCACTTGGTCCACAGAGCACAGCGGAACCTCAAACGATCGAGAGCCACGTCGCTTGCTATGTAGGTATGTATCATGCTGGTAGCCCTCGGCTTCCCTCGCCAGAAATGGGGCGAACAACAACACAGCACGAGCGGCCGTTCACCACCGCCCCTCCCCAAGGACAACACAAAAAAGTAAAAAATATATATAAAGAAATGCAGAATATTACTGAAGGCGCAACGCGAATGACATAGCACACTATTCCACTGCTGGGATTGGATACTGAGGTATGTCGTCTAGCCACCCTCTCCTCGAGGACTTTCTCCAGCCTTCGTCTTTTTTTTGTTTTATTTTTACACTTTAAGTTAGACTAAGAGCCACCGGGGTAAGTTAGCAAAGAGAGGAGGAGGAGGTCCCTCCACGGCGTATCCTACTGCAGTACTCTCCCGATCTTCCTCACTTGGGCTAAATTCTCAGCCATATATAGGCTGTGCTGGAAAAGCGCAGGGCGAGTGATAAGGAGTGAAGGGATGGGTTATCATCTAACTTAGTTATCCTAGTATGTACAGCCATCTCGTGGGGGGGCCCCCCCCCCCCCCCCAGTACTTACGAAAAGGATGGTATAATACTGAAGGGACTTTGTGTAGAATGGGAATACCGCCAGGTTGGATAATCTGTAGGGGGTTAGATGGAGTGTAAATTTTCTTATATCGTACGGCATGGGGAATTATTATCACTTACTCACTTGTGGTAATTAACCAACTAACTAGCTAGAGAATCCATGAAGCCATTCAGGATTTTGCTGATGAAGTTGCCTTTTTTTCCCCACAAACAAAAGGGAGTAAATAATCTTTTCCTTTCCTTTCTTTTTTTTGAAAAAAATAATAATAATTCTTGGCTGATTTTTCATCTACCGCCCCGCTGATGACAGACGTTAGCCTTACCGGGATATTCTAGAGTCGGGTTATACTGTGCTGGTATCATATGTATCATACCATCCAGCAGCAGCAGGTCTAATTTCCCGTACAGCCTTCTTGAAGAAGGCCAAGGGTCAAGGTCTTTCAGTTCCTTTAAGACGGGATTTCTCAAATCTCCTGCTCCTAGGTGACTGGCTGTTCGATAGTATCATAGCTCAGTTTGAGGGGGAATCGAACATCTGAGCTTCTGCTAATTGCACAGGGGGTAAATTGTTTCTTTTTGCATCTTGACCACCTCGTCAGCGAGATTGTTTTCACATCATATCGCTCAGGAACAGATACTTCTCCTGCTGTCTTTAGAAAAAAATGCCCCAGGTTGGGGGCAATGATGTTATAATATCCGTTAGGTATTTAGTACATTGCGGGAATAGAGGCGTCCTTAAGCGAGAGGAAATTGTGGGTGTCAATCACTAATAGCCAATAGTGGGGTTCATCTGTTTGTGTGCAAAGCGACGATCACGGTTGGGATACCGTCAGTGGTGGTGGGAAGGCTGGGGCTGGCTGTGGAAAAGACGAGTACAGGCGAAGGCTATCTGGAATGCCGAGATTGGTAAGCGCATAAAAGGTACGATAAGTGTAGTGTGGCGGCGAATTCATAACTCATTGTAATCTTGTTCTAGATATTGCGTTCGACTATCAAGCCGAGTGTCGGGAGTAACTTTGGCTCTTATTACTGAGCCAGGGGCGGTAAATGGGATGGGAGTTCGTGTGTCAAACAGGGTGGGAGGACCTCGGTGTTCAAGTCATTATTGTACTTGAAGGGAGGTGTGATGCTGCTAGTGTCAACCCCTCGAAATCTCGAGCTCGAGGGGGTTAGGCGCGATTTTCTCCTTAGGCAGTGGCCTAACAAGTTTGTGCCCTCCCGCTCAGCAACACCTAGCTCGATATTTGCTGATTCTGTTTTTCTCCTGTTTTATATTTCCTTCTTTTCTTCTCATTACCGCCAGGTCTAGGCGTCAGAACAGAAGAAATAAATAAACCCGATTGGGTTACCAAAGGACCAGGCCCGACTTTTCAACAAGTCGCACAGTGCACAAGCAGACCACCTCCAAGAACAACACCGCATAACCACAAGACATCACTCGAATGTTTCACCTCCCCCAGAAAAAATATCCCCACTCACGGTATGTATGATACAAACATTGTCCTCCACATCGACCCAAGAGCCAAGCGGATAAACAGCCACCACCACTTCTCACACCCCCAGCCCCCAACCCACCAGCCACACCCAAACACCCCTCCCCTCCGGCTAAAAATGCGAACATCGGAGAACTACCGGTATCCCGGAGAAAACATCGCCAACGACAACGACAACGACTCTGCCCCACCCCATCCACCTACCTACCTACACCTCCCCACAAAACAACCCCCCCCCCGCCAACAAAAACTACTCCAACAATGTCCACCCCCCCACGTGCAACCACCCTCTCATCCCTCCTAGCCCCCTTCCCCCAATGCCCGAGAAAATGCATCCAGCAAGCCTCAACCCCCAACACTAAAGCCTGCGGCGGGGAGACCAACCGTGTGTGCATCTGCCTGCCAAACACCACGCCGATGGGCGAGCACATGAACGGCATGACGAGCTGCATGACGGGGTGCACGTTGGAGGAGGTGCAGAATGCTACTCGGCTATTGGAGAGTGTGGATTTGTTTTGTCAGGGCTCGGTGAGTGGGGACGGGGACGGGGACGGGGGTGGGGTTGGGGTTGGTATGTTTTTCTCTCACGAGGGCAGGACTGGTTTGGTATATATGATGGCTAAAAAATAGTTCGGGTGGGTGTGGTGGTATGCAGAGTCCTATCAGCTCAGTTCTGTGGCTGCTGCTGCTAGGGGGAGGGGGAGGGGGAGGGGGAGGGTTTGTGGTGGGCTTTTGATGGTTTTGGTTATGGGCTGGGCGGTTTTTGGGGTTTGAAAAGGTGAAAAGGTGGGATTTTTGGAAGGAGTGGGTATGATATGATATGATAGGCCGTTCTCGTGCTGGTATGATAACGGAGTATTGGAGTTTTTTTCTTCGGGGGGGGGAGGGGGGTTTCTCACCTTTTCTAGAACTTTAATTAGAGTTGGACCAAGTATAGTATCTAGACATTGCATAGTACCGTACCGTGCATCGGGGTGGCAGGAGCTGCAGGAGAACCTACTTTCTTAGCTCCCTTCTCACGGCGCCTTTCTATCGTCAGGGCAGTCTGTCGTCATAGCTGGTCACTCGGTGCTCTGTGTTCGCGTTCACGGTAAGTTAAATAACAATTTTGGTGACCTATGCATACTTTCCAAGGGGTTCGTACTCCCTTTCTACTGTTTGTCTTCCCTGGTCTCAGCTCTGTCTAGACTGGTAGGTCAGATGCTGAATGCCCCCTTGTCACCCATCCACACAGACAGCAGCCTAGTGCGCAGGTAATGTCTCACATACCTCACTTCTACATCCGATCCCCTCCACTCCAGCACTACATCAATTCCCAAATAGACTAGTCGATCAATAGGTCTAGCTTCAGTACCCCGCATACCCACTACTAAGCACAAAGCACGTGACTCGAAGCAACGACAGAGATCTATGCTAACTCACACCACTACGCAGGTTAAATAGTAATCGTAAATATTTATTTCATCCATCAGGTCCAAGCGTTTATCAACAACATTAGCTACCCCATAATATACCTTCTCGCAAATAATAATAACACATTATACCGCAGCATGTGCTCGTATGTTACACCTAAGCCGCAGTCTCGCCCAAAACAGGGGCCCTGCTGGCCCCAGAGCCAGCCTCGATGTCCACTCTGACCTTCTTCTTTGCGGTGCCGACACCAACAACACCCTTCTCCTGATTGAGCCCCAGCCAGGGCTTGCGCGCCTCACCGAGAGAATTTTCGAACGCGAAGTAGATTATTAATCCTGAAAGCGTTAGGTTTAGATCCACGTTTCTTCTAAATTGGGGGGAAGGTGGGTTACCAATAATGATCATCACGAAGGCTACTGGGTAAAGCCTGTGAATGGCATATCCGAACACCCGAATCCCGATAAGAACACCCCAGAAATTAGTTGTTAGGATGGAAATATTAAAGAATGCCGCTGATGCCATGCGTAGAAGGATTGGCACAAGGGTGTCTATTATGCATTTGTTAGTGTTAGAATAAGGGCTTGTCGGTCGGCCGGTTGGTATGCTCACAGAAAATAAGTAAAGTCAGAGTGTATCCAACCATATAACCTGCAACCTTGCCATTCCAAGTAGCAGACCGGAAGCTGTCTCTATCGAAGATTCCAGCTTGCGTGCCGTTAATCAACATACCCCAGAACGCCAGTTGCCCAATAACCTCGAAAAGGGGCTTCTTCGACACAAGGAATTCCTCCGCAACGTTGGAAAACCCATACATAGTTGCTCCCAGAAGCATGAACAGGTCACCCTTCACCTGTGTTGGCAGTCCTCCGACGGGAGAGCCGTTAATATAGTCACTCGCTAGGAGGACACCCATACCCCCACAGCAGACAATGATACCAAGGATTTGTGTTATGCGATAGCGAACCTTTAGGAAGAGGAATGATATTATTACCACTACCACTATTGTCCAGAAGCTGATCAGTTGGGCCGAGAGTATCGTAGTGTAGCGGTACGCCAGAACCACAAAGTAGTTTCCCTCGACGTCCAGGAAGGCGAGTATGAAATCTGATCACCAGTCAATTATACTATCTTTGGCTATGCTGGAGAGTGTTTGGATTACATTTCCAGCCATTCTTCCACACCACTTGAGCCCACTTCCTGATCCCATATTTGTACAGGGTATAGCTTGTGTACCCCAGGTTTAAAAGCACATAGACAAAGAACGACTGGAAAGCTGGAATAGAAGTACCCTCCCCGACCAACTTGAGCGAAAGCGTACTGGTGGACACAAGGCACAATGAGAGGATTTGGCTATAAGATAACAAGTCAGTGATCACGATAAACACAGGGAAGCTTTACCGGGAGGCAAAGCGGTGAGCAGTTACCCCATCACGAGCACCAGGTAAAACTGGCGGGTCTTCAAGAATGCAAACCTTCCCTCCTTAACTGGGGGAACAATGATCTGTTCGGTAACATCCTCGGTGTTTGGTGGTACGGTCTTCCGGTCAGTTTGTGGATCCTCGGCTTGTGGGTGGACGGCAAGTTCGGAGTGGTCTTTGCGTGTTTCCGCCATGTTGGACCTCAGGCCGGTATGCTATCACTGGCTGGCGAATGGATAACTGATTTTCTCTGAGGTATGCCGGCGGTGCCCGGCCTGAGTTGTTATATACTGGAACACAGGAAAGACGTCGAAAGCTGTTGCTATGAAAACAGCCGCGGGGGGGGGGGGGGGCAGTCGAGGTGTTATTT